>JACCDO010339860.1_pt1 | contig 19698 bp, 12 predicted proteins | sample 7446101 | NCBI WGS metagenome assembly JACCDO01 (sample SAMN15323440, study PRJNA562643) | freshwater metagenome | isolation source: river surface water | place: USA:Blue River Watershed | collected 2017-08-16
AACCTGAATTTTATGGTATGGTTAGTTTTCCTAACGAACAAGATCATGTTCATTTTATTTCAGTTAATAATGCTATATCAAATCCTATCGGTAGTGAACATATTGTAACTTTTGATTTATATAGAATCAAATTTAATATTGCTTTTCAAGGGATCACCAATATTACAACAGGAAATCCTGACAAATTAAATATTCCTAGTGAATTTATTGATGTTAGTATACCTAAATTTTATGATTTTAATTTATCACAATTAAGACATAAAGCATACAATAATGGAGGTTATATTAACTATTTTTCTAAATTAAGTAATCCAAGACTAGGTTGCAATAATGTTTTAAGTACAAATCTAAAATACACAATTAAGGATCTAAATGGAACGCTTTATGAACAAAGTACTTTTATACCTTGGAATGATAATAAATATAATAAAAGAATTATAAGATTATTGTTTATTATTTTTGTATCATATTTCAGAAAAGCTAACTCACTTGGTTGTGTTGATAGATTTAACAGTGTTTTTGGTGAATTTATTCAAAACTTACAAGAACTATGTGATAATATTGTTACTTGGCATTCAATACAAAATGATGATACAAAATCTAAAGTTCTTAGTTCTATTGCAAAAATTATTTATTTTAATGATTCATCAAATAACCTTTTAAATGTAGATACATTAAGAAATTTTTATAATTACCAAGATAAATTATTTTTCAAAATTAGATATTTTAATAGATCTACTTCTGAAAATGCACAAATTGATGAAGTTGTTCATGATGAATTAGATTTATCAATCAATATTATTACAAAAATTGCATTTTTTCTTGTTTCTGATAAAAAAATATACAAAGAATATCTTAAAGAAAATCTAAATGAATATAATTATGTATTTAATTCAGAACAAGATAAAGAAAATTATATAGACAGCGTATTTATACAAGAATATATTGAATTTGTTAAAAAGTTTGTTAACAACGTTATATTAATGAAAAATATTGTTTTTAATAATGCACCAAGTTATCAAAATTTACCTGTTAGTGATTTATTTATTGGAGGTGGAAAATCTAATAATATAATACAATATGGGAAAGGAAAAAATATTTCATTTGGTTCAACTAAATTTACTGATATCAAATTAAAAGCTCAAATCAAAAATAAAGCTTCTAAAAATATTAATTTCGAATCATATGAAATGACAAAGTAAAAAGTCTATATAAAAATAATTTTTCTTTAAGACAAATTTTTATTTTATTTATTATATTTATAATAAATGATTGAAATACTATTATTAGGAGGAAGTATAAGCAAAAATTCTAAAGGAATCTATGATAATTCTATGGTCAAAAACTTAATATCAAATTCAAGAATTACATCTGAATATAAAATTCATGATTTAATTGCTGTCGATAGTCAAATATTTGATGATAAAATAATTGAATATATAATTGATTATATTAAACTTATTAAATCTTATAAAATCATTGTTGTGATTGGAACCGACCGCATGATTCAAGTTAGTCAACAAGTTAAAAAGCAAATTAAAAATAAAATTATAATTTTTATCGGAGCAATTATACCTTTTTCACAATATAATTTATCTGATGCTTCATTTAATTTTGGAAGTGCTTTTGGAATATTAAATAATTGTCTAACTAAACCTGCAGTATTTATTTGTATGAATGGTCAACTTTTAGATCCTGAGAAATCTAAAAAAGATCATGAAAAAAAAATTTTTGTTAAATTATAATATAATGTTTTTTATAATTTTTTATTTTTACAGCAATATTATATATCAAAATGTCTATATTTATAAGTATTGGTAATGCTTGTAATGTAAAATATCAAATTGATAAACATACAACAAAAAAAGAAACTTTATTTTTTGATTGGTTAATGGTAGATATGCAATCAGTTATTAAAGTATTCGAACACTATAATAATGTTAATCAAATCTTAAATTTATCTACAGTTAAACAAGATATCGACAATCCAATTTACCAACAAAACTCGAGATTTAATATTAATTCTTTATCATTTTGTCAATCTATTCATGATATACCTATTAAATATGTAGATTCTGATATCGAAAATTTTATTTCTAAATATAAAAATAGATTAGAAAAAATAATATCTTATATAAATTCACAAAATAAAATATATTTTATTAGATATTCAAATATTGAAAATATTATGGCTCAAAAATTTATTGATTGTATTAAGAAAATTAATCCAAATTGTAATTTCAAATTAGTTTGTATATATTTAAATGATGATACCAATGATATTATTAGTAATGAAAATTATTTAAAAATACTTATTAAAAAATCTGATAATTTTGACCCAAAAGATTGGACATCATCTTATATTGATTGGAAAAAAATTTTTTCTGATATAGAAGCATCTGAATAATAAATATTTTACCTATTATTGTAAAAATTTTGATTTTAATGCATTTTATCAAGATACATATGAAATTCATATAAATACTGAAAAACATAAAAAAATTACTAAAAGACTAAAGTAAATTAAATGTTTGTATATTTGGCACAACCTGCGGCGTGTCTTAAATCATATTTATTTTTTCGTTTCCATGAAATACCTTTGGCCATTTCATCCATTACATATAAATCTCCATGATTGATTACTAGTCTACAATTTGTTCCAACAGGTTGACCTGCAAAATACCAATTGTAATGGAGTGGATTTGAAGCACCAATACGAACACCAACAACCTTTAAACGCTCTCCATCTATGTGAAAAGATATCCCTGTGCGATTTACATCATAATAATGATTTCCTTCACATTGAAGACCAGTACTATTAGGTAGGAAATTAGGTAATTGTTCACGAATATGTTTAGTAAGGGGAACAGAATCAAAATGATAAACACGACCTTTTCCTTCTGCATAATCTGGTTCCTGTGCGTAATCAGAATAACATAGATTATGTCTAGCATGTTTGTTAACTACTTTCCCATACATAAAAGCTTTGGTATCCCATGTAAGATTGATTTGTTCATTAAATAGATCATCTGCTGTTTTACCAGTACCTCTTAAAAGTGTATTAACTCCTCCTCTAATCACTAATACATAAGCAGGATCAGCAGTAGAACCTTCAGCTAATTGTGCTGGTAAATATTGATTTAAATGCATAAGTTCACAGATATTACCTGCTTGTTCAAATCTTTGTTTACATGTTTGTAAATCTGCTAGAGTAAATCCTTTATCAGCCATTACACCAATCTTTTCCATACCCTTATGGTTTTCAGCTTGATCCCCGTAAGTTAAAGTGATTGCATGAGAATTAAAGTTCATTGTCCTATCTATTATTATATAAAATTTTAATATTTAAACAATTTTTCAATATTTTTTTCATAGAAAAATCTTATAATTAATTGTAAGATTATCTCTTCCATATTGTTTAATTAGCTTATTTACATTTAATTTTCCTCTGTGTCTAAAATATTGCCAAACCATAGTACTCATACCACGACCCATCTTTGTGATCTTATTTAAATATACTGAATTAACAACAAGTTTTTTTTCCAAATCAAAAACATTTTCTGCAAAAACTGGATTTTTTATTTCTGACAAAAAATTTCTAGTTTTTTCATCAATTTCTTCATCTTGTAAAATTGTTAAAATCAAATTATTTTTATCTTCAACTAATGACATGTTTTATAGGTAATTAATTATATTAATATATAATTAAATAAAATAATTATCAATTTTTTAATAAAAGATCAATTATAAACATAATTAGGATTCAAACTTTATGATATACAAATATTTTTCCACAATGATTTTATTATTTTTAATAATATCAGTTAGTTTTAATTCTTTGTCTGGAGAAGTTGTTTGTAGATATGTAGGTGGTTGTGGAACTGCTCTTGCTAAACTTGATACAGAGATAGGTCCTCCAAAAGATAAACCAATACCAAACGTATTTTCAGGATAATCATCTAGTGATTGATGTACATCTGATAATCTTGGTGGAGGTGGTGGTACTGCAAAGCTAGATGAAAGCGATACAGCAGGATATTGTTCTTCTTCTATTGAAGGAAATTTATTTAGTGATCTAGATGATTCTAGTTCCCATGGCATTTGTCTAGTTAAGCCAAATGATGGTGGGCCAAAATTTTTATCCTCAGAAGCTGATTTATCAACAAAAATGACATCAAATAAATATTTTAAGACAATTTTTATCTTGGATATAAATTCTTCTTTGTTTGATAAAATTCTTTCAAGATATTTTAAATATTTTTCTTTTGTTTGTTGAATTAATTCTGAAGATCTTATAAATCCATCTACTTCATCTATTAAATAATCAAGAGAACTTGGACCTAATTCTGAATCAAAATCTGTATCAATTATAATTTTAAAAATGATCATACAATCAAATAATTGTTCTGAATTAATTTTACCCATGAGTATAAAATAATTTGATGTTTGTTGTAAATCTATGCTTCTTAAAATCTTTTTATAAAAGTCCAATAATTTATCAAATAAGTCAATTCCATACAAATAATCATAAACTGATATATAATCTCTATCATTAATTTTATTATTATTAGATAAAAACATAGAAAGTATTCTTAAATTTTTAGAATTTACATCTAAAACTAATTTTTTGTTTAAAGTATGAGTGTATAAAATTAAATTCGAGCTAGTATATATTTTAAATATATAATTTGAATGATTCCTTTTAACAAAGTACAATATCTTACTTGCTTCTTCTTGATTTAATAAAATGTTGTAGATATGAGTTGGATTACTTTGTCTGTGATCATAAACTTCCATATAACAATCTTTTACATTAAAAATATTTGAAACAAATAATTTATTGATGAAATTATAGAATAAAGGTATAGAATTTACTCCCAAAATATCAGATCCAAGGAATTGATCAATATCAAAGTATTTATCTAGTTCTATAATATTATCTTTGTAAATCTTTTTATCTGAATATGGAGAACTAATAATTTTTTGAATTTCTTTATTAATTTCCATATTTTTTTCCTCATCCTCTTCATCTTCTTCATCATCTTGTTCGTTTCGCTGTTGTTGTTGTCCTTGTTGTTGATTAATTGCAGTTGATTTAGCATCTGTATGAATTTCAAAGTTTATTTGGCATAGTTTTTCACTAATTAAAGATTTTAATCCTTTATCATTAATTAATTTTAATTCAAATAGTTTTGATACCTCTAATTTAAAGAATTTCATCAAATCAAGACTTACTAAATTTTTATTTATAATATCAAATGTAACTGGTTGATTATATATATTTAAATTAAGATATTGATATGGGCTTTTAATTTGTTCTAATTTCATAAATCCTAAATTTTTAAAATAAATACGATATAATGTTAAAATATTTTGTTTTAAGAATAAATTGTATTGAGACTGATTATAATTTATTTCATTTGAAATAAGGAAATTAATTAGTTTATTAGTTTTAAGATATGTATGTAATTTTGAATCCATACAGAAATCAACTGTTTGTCCTTGATTAATTTTTCTCATTCTAAAAATACCTTGTGCTACATCTCTAAATCTATTAAAGAATGCAACAGTTATTAAACCTTTTGCTTTCAAATAAATTTGCATATCAATTCCAGTTATATGTGCTTGGTCATAATAATAAAAACGTTTTTCAAGTGGCTCTGTAATTTCTTCATAATTTATTATCTTACCCATCTGATTGATACCTTTTTTATTATTATTTTTATCAATAAAAACGACTGTATTTATATTAGATTTTTTACTTATTAATTTTTCATGAATATTAATTGCTACTTGTTGATTATCAACATTTACAAAATAACACCCAACATCAATTATGACATGATAATTATTTGTTATAGCATATTCAATTAATTTATTTTTATCTTGTATTAAAATATTTTGTGTATCTTTTTGTAAACCAACAATACTTGCAATAATAGCACCATTACCACCTCTTTGGGGTATAACATTCGCAATAGCATATTTTGTATTATATTCAAATGGTACAAATACAAAAGGTGTTCCTGTAAATCCAATTCTAAATTTAGAGAAATCACTATGTAATAAATCAATACAAGAAATATTTGTTACAAAAGTATTTACTCTTATAAATCTTGGAAAAATTATATCCAGTAAGTAATTTTTTGTATTTAAGTTTCTAGCTAATATTTCTAAATCACTATCAGAAAAATTAGTAACTATTAAACTAGAATCTATATTAGGAACATCTTTAATATTAATACCTTTGATTAGTTCACAATAAAGTTTGTATCCTTCATTATCATTTAAATCTTTATAACTTTCATTTATATAAATTGATTTAATCCATTCTATATACATTTGTATATCAATATTTCTTATACGTTTTGCAGAATTATCAAAATAACAAATAACAGTTATTGCTATAATATAAAGATGATCTGTAAATTCAGATTTATCAGATGGTTTTTCAATTGAATCATATGGAATAGCAAGAAATACATTTTTATATTTTTCAGTATCTGTTTTAAAATCATCATTTTTGAATAGTTCTATACTTTTGAAATTATTATATTTATATCCAAAGTGTCTTCTGTGTAATTGTTTTAAAATTATAGGTATAATAGAATAAAAATTATACAACATATTAAGTATTTCTAAATCAACACCACCTTCATCATAATCAATATTTTCAAGTAATTTAAAAAGAGTATCAACATAAATTTGCCCTAAATGTTCTTTAATAGATTGTTTGTACACTTCAATAATTATATTAAATTCGGTCGTAGATAGATTATCTGAATCTAAAATTAAGTGAGGTATTTTTTTAAAAGAAATTTCTAATAATCGATTTCTAATAAGGTTGTATTTTTCTTCCTGATTAAAATAAAGATTATAAATAAAACTAAATATTATTTTGAATGTGATTTTTTCATTTTTAATTTTTTCAGCTTTTGTTTTTATTTGATTTAGTTGACTTTTAAGAGGATCAGCAATTTCATCAATTTCATCATATAAAAACATAGATCTTTTCATATTATTGTCATATATTTGATATATTTTATTTGAAGTATTTTCAATGGTGCTCAATTTTAATTCATAATCAGAAATAATTTGTATAAAATTATCTAACAAATTTTTATTAATATTAAAGAAAACATTAGAAAAAATTCCTTTTGATTGTTTTACTAGAGTTTCTGGCATTACTTGATTTATCGCTTTAAAACAATCTGCTCTTTCTTCAACAATTAATAAAGTTAATAATGGTGCTATAACAGTTGATTTACCTTGACCCATTAAAAATTGATGAAAATTTTGAGGTCTGTCTAAATATAATTCTTGTTTAAAATTTTTAATATATTCATATTGAATTTTTCTAATATAATATCCTGCAATGAATTCAAAAATTAAAACATATCCACTAACATCTTCTCCTTCTTGTACACCGTTACCATCAGGTAAAGTATATTTTAAATATATTGGTTTTTGATCAATCAAATCAAATAAAACATTTGCTTCTATTTGTTCATCCAATAGTTCTTTTAAAGATTTTGCATTTGAATATAGGGTTAAAACTTTATTATACATCATAAAGTATTGAATAGAAATTTGATTTAACTCATCCAAATTTAAAATATTATCAGTTAATCTATAGTTATAACTTTTATCCAAATAGATATCTTTATATAAATTATTATACAAACTTAAAAAATAATTCTTTTTATTTAATAATTCTTCTAAGAAATCATTAAGCCTTGTTTTTTCTATTAAATAGTCAGGTTTACTATTTAAACTGTCTATAAATATATTATAGTCATCATTCATTTGTTTATCTGTAACTTGTTTAGTATCATATTTTTCTTTTGGTTTTTGTATAAAGTATGTTTTAAATTCGTCAAGATTTAAATAATTATCTTTTAAATATGCGACTTTTGGAATTTGTGCTATTTGTAAAGATATAGGAATATATTTTTCAACTATATTTTTTTGTGAATTATTTAGACTTGATAGTATTTCTTTTAGCCAGGAAGTTAAAGTACAATTTTTTAATCTTACCAAACTATTTACATAAGTTTGGTTTGTTATTTCTATATATTGATTAACAAAAAAATATGTTAGTGTTGTATAAAATCCAATGGGACAATTTGTTGAAAAAGTCTCTAAAGATTTTATTTCTTTTTCTAATTTTTCCTTTTTAATGTTTATTTTATAATAATTCGAAGAAACATTTGCAAAAGAAAATTGATTTTTATCTAAACATCTAAATCCAAATTTATTAAAATATTCAATATCAGGTAATAGTAATTCATTAAATCTATTTAATAATTTAATATTTCTATTTTCCTTAAATATTAAAAAATCATTGTTGATAAGTTTTATTATAAAATAGTAACTATAAATCAAACCATAATCTAAAAATTTATTTAAACTAATGTGTAATAAATCATCTTTATTTTCTTCATTATCACCAATAGAATATTTAAGTTTAATTATATTACATAAAATTTCATCAGCTTCTACAACATTACCAGCTTCTAATTGTTCTTTAATAATTACCAATAATTTTTTCATATCTTTAATATTTTGTATTCCATTTAAATCTAATTTAAACTGGAATATTTCAGTTCTTGCTTTACTATTATTAAAATAAGTACTCATATATTCAAAATCAGTTTCATCTATTTTTCTTACTAAAAACATATTTGTATTTAAAATAAATTTATTTACCAAATAAGGAACTTGTTCATTTATAATTATTTCGTAATTTTTATAATAAAGTTTATTATCTTTAATATTATAATTAAAAGTTAAATCAAGTAAAGAACATTTAAAAATTATTTGATTTTCATCAATCATTATTGGTAATATTTCATTAAAATAATTTTTAACATAATAATATTCTCTATTCATTGTCATTAAATCTAGTTTAGCATCTCTATCTTCATTATTTGAATTTAAAAAATTAATAATTCTGCAATACAATTGAATTAATCTATCTGATTTATTTATTAAATCAAAAATTCCTAATATTTTATTACCATTAATTTTAAGTTCATAACCTTTTTTCTTAAAATCTAAAGTATATGAATTTGTATTAGAATCTGTATCACACGCTTTAAATCCCACTATTATATCATCATCTCCAATATCAGAAATATTAGCATCATTTTTATATGTAATTGCCCAGTCTAATTTATTTATTTCAGAATAATCTGTACAAAAAGTAGTTTGTAAGAAAGAATTATATTTTTTATGATAAACTTGTTTTTTACCTATTTCAGTACTATTGTCTCCAACTAATATTTTAGTTAAAGACAACATATGAGGATATAAATTTTTTTCATTATTTTCAAATTCTAAATGAACACCTATATTTTTATAAGTGTATATATACTTTTTAACATTAATTGTTTTTCTTTTTCCAGGATTATAAAAATCTCCTACAGATATTTCACTCTTTTTTAGGTAATTTGGTAAATTTTTAATTGGGTTTTGATTTGTATTTGGTTCTTCATCTTCTGTTTCTTCTTCTGTTTCTTCTGAAGAAAATCTATTTAATGAAAAAGAATGAGTTGGACTTAAAAAACCTTGTGTTGATCCTGAAGTAGGATCTAAATGTAATGCATAAAAATTATCTATCTCAAAATTTTGTAATGAAACTTCAGAATCATTTATTATAATACATTCAGAAGTTTCTATATCAGTAAATAAAATATTTTTTTGTTTAACAACAAACTTGAGTTTACAAAGTCTTTTAATTAATTTTAAATATTCATCAACATCATAAAAATAATTTGTATTTTTAAATTCTATTTCTTGATTATTTTCATGATCAGGCTCTTCTGAACGATTAAAATCATCAAATTTAGTATCGTTTATCAAATAAATTTTTGCATCCAAATATTTATTGTATACAATATTATTTTCAATTAAAAAGTTAAGAAAAATATCAAAGAAATATATATATGTAAATTGATAAAATAATAATAAATAATAATTTAAATTTGGATAAATTTCTATAATATTATCACCTTTTAAGAATTTTCTAACTTTTATTAGCTGAATATAATCTAATAAAATTTTATTAATATCAAATTTATTTTTGTAAGTATCAAAATTTTCAATTAATAATATTGTTTTAATTATTAAAGAATTAAATATTTCATCAGTCTCTATCATAAATTCTATGATATTTTTTTTTAAAGATTCAAATCTGATATCTAATTTTGAAAATGTATATAAATTAATAATAATGTTGTGATAATTAAATAAATTTGGTTTATCATTTGAAACTAAAATCAAATATTTTATCATACATATATAATTTTTAATAGATGGAACATCTATATTTTCTATCACAAAATTAAAATTATTTTCAGCATAATTAATATTTTTATAACTATCTAAACGTTGATTATCTTCTTCTGTATTAGAATATCCATAATAGAAAAATTTAAAATTAAAATTGTTCATAAATTTGCCCTCTTTTGAAGATAAATAATCATTTAGATATGTAATAAAATCTTCAGGTTTAATTGCTTTAGTATATTGTTTTTCTGAATTAAAATTTATAGGAACTAGATCATCTATTGAAATATTACAACTAAAATTAAAATTTAATAAATTTGTTAAAATTTCTTGCTTGGTATTAAAAACGGGATTTGTCAAATTAAAATTATCAAATTCGGCATAGAAAATTTTTAAATTTAAAGATAATAGTAACCAATTTAAGTTAATAGGATTTTCAGTATTGAAGTTAAACAAATTACTAAAATTTTGACAAGTTTTAATTGAAGACAAATTAAATAAATTAACAAAATGACTTGTATCAAAGTATCCATTTATACCATATTCACCAGGTTTAGAAGTTGATGAACTTATTTTGTATGAAGATGTATTTTTTGGATCAGTTGTAATTACAAAAGAACCATCTAAATTTGATTGATTATAAGTAAATTGAGATTCATTTTTTAATTCTGAAAGATTATTAACTATGTATGAATAAACTGCTCCACTCCTTCTTAATGGTGCAAGAGTTGAATATTCAACTTGTATATTAGAAATTGAATTTAATCTATTCTTATAGCTTTCATCTGAATTATTAAAAATTTCAGAATAATTAAAAATACCACAAAAATATTTATAATAAGATCTCTCAATTAAATCAATAGCTAATTCTGATAATATATCAAACTCCTGTTTATTTTTTATTTTAAAATTACAAATAAATAATTTAACACTTTCTATTTTTTTTGTTTCTTCATGATCTCTTATTTTTTTTGTTGTTTCTGTTGTATTTTTATCATATAATAATCCTACAATTATAATTAATTTAACAATTGGTACCATGTTAATATCATAAATAAATTCTGTTGCTCTGTTTTTTTTTAAAAATAATTTATCTGAATCCCCTATTTTAAATAAAATTTTATTTATTGTAAAATATGTCAAAAATACTGAATTCAATTCTTTTGACAATTTTACTTCTATATCTGGATCTTGATTAATGCTCCATATTTCTTTATTTAATTTTACATAGTAATAAAATCTGTTAATTGTATTACCTAATAATTTAAGTTGAATCTTAATATAATGATAATTTTCATATCTTAATGCTATGTTAAAAATTTTTAATGATATTGTTGATAAACAACCTATTATTTCGTTAATTTTATCATTTTGAGTTAATAAATTTTCAATTTCACCATAGCTAGTGATAATTTCAGAATCTAACAATCTGAACATTTCATATCCATACCTTAGTTCTTCTTCTGTTAATCCAATTTTTATATCAAAATTAAAATCCATATTATTCGAAAAATAATTGTTTGTTTTTTCTTGAATGATATTAAATTTTTCAGTTTTATCAAAAATAGTTTTATAAATACAAGTTAGATATTGATTTGATTTTATAATTAAATTATTTGATACAGCATCTTCTTTTATATAATCAATATCATCAAGTAATATATATTGTTCTTTTAGTTTTTGAACTAAAATTACAGTTTCACTAGGTAAATTTGATAATTTATTAATATTCACATTTATTTTTTCTAATTCACTATGTAATATTATTAATTTTACTTTGTTATAAAATTTATCAAATTGATTAGATAATTTTGAAAATTTATTTTGTTCAGTGATTAATTCATCTTCTCTAAATAATATTTCTATCATGTATAATACACTATTAAGTGTACAGTTACCTATTAATTGCAATTTCATTGTTATTGCTTTATTAAAATGCATTCCTTCATCATAAAAATATCTGTTTTCTGTTAAATAATTTTCTGATAACAAATTTCTTAACAGACAGTTATACATGAAATCAACTTTAATAATGTCTTCGAGAAGTATACATATTGTTAAAAATCTTTTTAATTTAATTAAATTGCTTGCAGGAATTATCCATGACATAATACCATAATTGCTTACAGTATCTTCAAGTATTTTTTGATAGTCAGCTCCATCACCACTATTTATTAAATAAATACAAACATCACCATTAGATAATTTATTATAGTAAAATCCTATCGCATGACCTGAAAAACCAAACCCATAATAAAATGAATTATTTGAATCAATTAATGTTCCAATACCAGTTATATTCGTCAATTCATCAATTTTTACATCAGAAATTAGTTCTAAATCTTTTTGTGGTGTTGGTCTAAAACTAAAATCTATTGAGCCCTGATATTTAATTAAATTAGCTACTACCACAGTATCTTTAAATTCTGTTTTTGATTTAATACCTTGTTTAAAATTTAAATATAAATCTAATAAATGTATTAATTTACTAATAATATATTGACTTTTTATAGAGGTAAATTCATTTGCAATAAGACCTAAAATATTAGGGTTTTGAAAAAATAATTGTAAAGTAATAACAACTATATCAATAAAATTACCACCTGATTGTGTTTTATAATTATCAAATAACCAATGTGCATAAACTTTATTTTTAGTTGAAATTTTAGAAAGAAATTCTATTGAAAATTCTTTAGTAGCCTCAGCATTAGCATCTTCTACGTACATTTGACTTGTACTTTCTTCCATCTATTGATGATATATATATTGATTATATAATTAAATTTCGATAATTACCATAAATTATACATTTTTACACTGAATTATTATATAAATTAATTTTATAAAATGTCAATTGAAAAATGTATTGATAAATATCAAGAATTTTTAAATACAATATCAGATGATGTGGAAGATGATTTTGTACGACTTGGTAATTTAATATCATGTGATAAATTAAGTGAATTTGATGAACCAATTGAATTTGTTACTGCATTACATAATATATCAGATAAATGTTATAGAATTACAAATAAAAAAACCCAATATTATACCCATAGATATGACCCTAGTTTTATCTATGAATTAGTTAGAGAGTTGGATTATAAAGAAAAAATTTTAAATATATTTGATTTAACACCAAGAGATTCATGTTGTAATTGTATTAGTTTTGTTTGTTATTCAGGAGGCGCACTTAATTTGCTTTTTGATTATTTATATTCACAAAAAAAATCTCTAGACAATATTGCTAATAATTTAGATAGTTTTATTGCTAAATTTTATTTTGATTCATCCATATTTGAAACAATATATAATAATTACAATACAGGTAATGAATTTGAAAAAAATTTATCAATTAAATGTTATAAAATTTTAAAATATATTTTATCACATCCTAAAGCAGAAACATATATTTATTTTTGTAAAATGATTATAGAGGGATTACCATTAGCAAAAGTAAGAACATTAAGATTTTTACCAATGTTTGAACCCGATGTTAACGTTAGGGTAATAAGAGAAGCAGATGGATTTGTTTCTTATTTAGATTGTCACAATATTAAATTATTTGCACAAGTAAACAAAATCGGAATGTTTTATGAATTTGCTGGATCTTTAGGAGGATTAAAAGATTATATATATAGACCAAATAAAAGAAATATGACATGGCACTATTCTGCATGGTTAAAAACATATTCTAAATTAAAATATTTGTTTATGACAAGTGAGGAACACAAAGAAAGATTTATTCAATATGTTGAAGATAATTATAATCAGGATTATACAAGACCACCTGATTCCAATATATTTTTAGATGGATCTTTTAATTACATGAATTATGTGAAATTATTTGATGTGTTAGCAGGAACTTTAGCACTCAAAGTAAAATTTTCAAATGAATATCTTAATGAAAAAATAAATTTAATTTCTGAAATATATACATATTCAGAAAGATTTAGTGATCAATTAAATAAACATCCCACTACGGAAATTAAAGTATTGCATGTTGGTTATGATGAAATATTACTTTTAGAAATATTTGAACCAATTATCACATTGAATAAAGCAAATACATCAATTCATCCAAGTAAAGCTGATGAGGTTAAGAAAATTTTAGATAAAGATGGTCTTGAAGGAGTATCAAAATATATTGATGAATACATTTCTAATGTAAAATCTAAAATAATATCCTTATTTATTTTAATATTTAATACAGACGAAATTATTTATGATTATGAAATTGCATTTTATATTAGTCCTGAATCTACAATTAATATTGAAGATAATTTTATTGAAAGAATAGAAGGTGAAAAAACCAATTTAGCCAATGAAAAATCCAAGTATATATTAGAAGAAATTGTAAAACCCGAATATAAAACTAAAATTGAACAACTAATTAAAGAAATAAAAGATACAAAATTAGGATCAAATACTTTTTATAGTAAAGATAGAAAGTATGGATTTGTAATAGATTATTTGGTTGATTTAGCTTACAAACCAGAATATTTACTACCAGAATTTACAAATTATTTTTATAATATTGGAATTAATTTACTTAATAAAAAGTTCTTTAATGTAGGTGAATGGATATTATCCATTTGGCATTCTAATAATCCAGAAACTAACGATAAAATTAATCAAGATATTAGAGATTATTTAAACCAAGATATCGAAAAATTAAATATATTTTACACAGAAATATATCCTCAATCTAATTCGGAACCAAATGTTAACTACAAATCCAAATATCTTAAATATAAACAAAAATATTTGTTAATGAAAAAATTATTAAATAAATAAAGTTATTATTTAGTTTATTTTGTTTATTTTGTTATTTGTAAAATATTTTAGTTACTTTAATAGATGCATATCCATTTGATAATAATAATTTACCTTCTCCTGAACAAATGTTTTTTTCTTTTATACTTTTCCAACCTTCAACAGTTAAATCAATATATATTGAATTTTTGTATCCGATAGTAATGAATGTGACTAAATCATATTTTTTTGTTTTAGAATTAAATCTTTTATACCAACGTCCACAAGCAATCAGGCCTCTAAATACACATGTTAGAGTTTTTTCATTAGTTATATCCACATACATATCTGGATCTATAAAATTATTTCCCATCCAATATCCATATTTATAATAATGAGATATATTGGTAAGTTCTTTTTCACCTGAATACTCAATTCCAGATAATATAGCCTCTCTTATATGAACCCATGATCTATACATTGATGAACAATTTGAAATAGTAGACTTCCAAAATTTTGCTGGATTATGTGCTTTTTGATATGCAAGTGCCCATACTAAATATGCATAAGAAAGTGCATGTGATTTGCAAAAACTATATTTACGTAAATTAACTAATTTAGCTGATATTTCATCAATATCTAATTCTGGATTTGATGCAAACAAATCTAATTCAAACTGACCAATTTTTACTTTATCACCTCGAGAATATAATCGTCTAACACTATCTGCAGTATCTTCATCACATTTAAGTAAATCTTTAATATAATAAATAGCATCATCATCAAAAACAATATTTGAATTTAAATCTTCTATTGTATCTGCTTCTGATTTTGATGCACCTGGTCTTATTGCTGCTAAACATACAGCTATATCTTGAACTGATTTTGGTTTAAATGTTGTCATAATTTTTCTCATTGCAGGACTTTCGGCAAATGTCAGACCAATATTTTTTCCAGACTGGAGTAGTTCAATGGTTTTACTGTCTGTAAAATCATAATCTAATAATGGTTTTGAATCAATTGCAAACAACTGTGACAACCCTCTATTTGACAGTATATCTATTTTGAAAAAACCTTTTCGCTCAGTATCTACCTTGTTCCATGATACTTGACGATCTTTAATTTTATCTTTTGCTATTTGTTTTGGGTCAGAATAAAATATTATACCTCCACAATGTAATGAATAATTTTTTAAACTACCTCTTAATTCTTCAACCCGCTCTACTAATTCTTTCTTTTTTTCTTTTTCCGAAAAATAATTTAAATTACATTTTGCTTTTGGAATTCTACCAGAAACACCCATATCTTTTAATGCTTTTCTAACTGCACTTTTTTGACCATAAAGTACATGATTACTTATACGAACTACATTATCCCATTTTTCAAATATTTGAGTAAATATTTTGTCTCTGCGATTATGAGGAAAATCCATATCAATATCAGGCATAGAATTTCTATATTCATTTAAAAATCTTGCAAATGATATACGTTCTTTAACAGGATCAATATCTGTAATTCCAAGTAGATAACATACTAAAGAACTACCTGATGAACCTCTAATAATATGGGGAACTCTTTTAATTAAATCTAAAATTTCACATATTTTCAAAATATAATCAACAAATTTTTTTTCAATTATTAATTTTATTTCTCGCTCTAATCGTTCTTTATATTCTGGTTTATCGGGACATTTTCTTATAAATTTATTTATAATTATTTCAGATTGGACCGTATTATCCATTTTACTAATATTTAATATGTATATTTTTTTAAATTCAATTATTTTTTCAGATTATAATTGTTCTGAAAATTAAGGAAAAATATTTTTTAGACCACAATTGTTCTAAAAATTAAATAAAAAATATTTTTTTTCATCTTACATCATCTAAATATATTTCTTTACCTTCACACACACACACAATAAAATTAAATAAATATAATATATTTTTAATAAAGTATGATAGCAAACAAAGTGTTGGTTTTGTAAAAAATAAAAAGTATATATGTATATGAATGGAGAAAATGGAGAAACTGGGGGAGTTATTGGAGAAAACGGAGAAAATGGAGAAAAAAAATATATAAATTATTATTAAATATAATATATTATAGATAATGGTAAAACATATTTGTCCCAAGTGTTTAAAAGAATTCAAAAGAAAAGTAGATTTAATTTATCATACTGATAAAAAAAAGAAACCCTGTATACAAATCCCCCAGAATCCCCCAGAATCTCCCCAAAATCCTCCAGAAATCCCCCAAAACCCTCCAAAATATGTTAAAAACTTTGGCGAAAACAGCAAATTCTACTGTAATTTTTGTAATTCTTCATTTAAAAGAAAAGACCATTTAAAAAGACACATCGACAATAGATGCAAAATTAAAAAACAAATTGATGAAGAAGAAAATAATAAAGAAGAACTTAAAAGAGAGTTAGAAAATCAATCAAAACAGATTGAAGAACTTAAAAAAAAATTATTTGAAATAGAAAACAATAAAAATTCATCTCAAATAAAAAATCAACAAAACATTCAAACACAAAATAATAATTGTAATAACAATATAGTTAATAATATAATAGTTCCATATGGTTCAGAATTAGACAAAATTGAATTAGGTGAAGTTTTAAACCAAATGTTAACCTATAACTTCAAAGATATATTACCAAATATGGCAAAACATATATATCTAAATAAAGATAAACCTCAAAATAAAAATTTTCGTGTGCTAGATCTAGCAAGAAATAAATGTGAATATTATGATGGAAATAAATGGATTGCTGGTAGAACAAATGATGAATTATTAAAAATGTTTGAGAATGTAAATAGTTTAATTATTGATCCTTTTGGTAAAAATGAAATTGAAAAGACTCTTGAATTTATAAGAAAAAATGAAACATTAAAGAATAAATATAAGACAATAATAACATGCAAAAATTATTGTTTAAGTTTGTTTGATGAAACCGATAAAGAAAATTTAGAAGCACGATCAGAAATACTTAATGAATTGAAACTAATTTTTTATAATAACAAAGATGAAATATTAAAAATAAATTTAGTATAAAAATTTCAAATAAAAATATGTTTGATAAAAAAAATATAAATATAATTTATATAATCGAAAATTAATGAATAAATTACAAATTATAATTATAATAGCACTTGTTATTATTCTAGTCTATAATTATAAAAATATTAAAGAAGGATTTTCTTATGAATCAAATTGTGTCCCAGAATATATTTACAGAGATGAAGTAGGAAAATTAGATAGAAGAAAAAACTTTATGTTACGAGATATTAGAACTAACTTTTGGCTTATAATAGATGGAGGAGTTGGTAAATTCGTTCCTGCAAGATTTGGTGTTCCATTAGCACTATCTGAAAATCCAAATGAATATCTTCCTCTGAGAATGTCATCTGATCCAAATTATTATTTATTGTCAGATTACGACGGTCAGGGTATACGTGCAGTTTCTAACCCATATACCAAATTCTTCAAATTAGAAGTTTTAATTTATAACCAGAGGAATATTTTAGCATACGATAATGAAGCAGATGAACAATTATATATGTTTGTTGATGATGCTGGAGAAGTTGTATCAACTTCTAATCCAGATCGTGCATCCAAATTTGAAATGGTTATGGTAGAATAACACAATTATATTTTTGTCACCAATTCGTTTTTTTATAAAAATTGATTTTTTATCAAAAAACTATAAAACTTATTATTAATATATCAACTATAATATTGCAATTTAAACATTATGCAAAGATATTTAAGTCCACAAGCATTTGGATTAGTATTTGAAGAAGAGATTCATGAACTACTTGTTCAAACAAAATTAGAAGTATTAAGAGAAAAAGATATTGTAAGAAAATATGGACTTAATTTAAAAGGAATTGATCACATAGTTTATCATCAAGATTATTTAATATGTATTCAAGATAAAGTAACAAGTAGTTCTCCAGTGCTCTCAGTAGTAAATCATTTTATTCAATGTGTCGAAAACATAGCTTTTAAAGAGAAAAAAAAATGTATTGGAATATATTTGACAAAAGTACAATTAACATCTCCAGCAAAATTAGCTTTAACAGATGCAAATAATAGAAATAAAAATTTTTTTGTTGAAATACAAAGTGAAGATTTGGCCCATTTAAAATACAAATTGCTAGATTTATTTTATTCAAATCATATTTATATTTATGAGCCCGATGATAGTTTATATATGTTACCAGCTAGATATGAAAAAAATTGAATACGTATCATAATTTAGTATAAGAATATCAAGAAAAAATAATGTCAAAAATAGAATCAGTATTGGTGCATCATACAAATAAGATTACTCCTAAATTATTATCTAGTTTTATAGATGAACACACAAATAAAGAATTTTTAAAAATTTTTGATAAATATTGTAACGGAGATAAACCAATGACAAATGTACAGTTTGAATTTTACGAAAACAAAAAGATTAAAAATGATTTTGAAAGTACTGTAAAAAAAGCATATGATTTACTGTGTCTACATGGTTTTACACCTTTTGAAATTTAAAATGCCGATTTTATAAGTAATATTTTCATACTAACGTCATCTAGGTGTAAAAATTTGGTTATATCCATACCGTTAAGTAGGAATGATATTTTTATTTTCTCTACA
>JACCDO010694878.1_pt1 | contig 19696 bp, 17 predicted proteins | sample 7446101 | NCBI WGS metagenome assembly JACCDO01 (sample SAMN15323440, study PRJNA562643) | freshwater metagenome | isolation source: river surface water | place: USA:Blue River Watershed | collected 2017-08-16
GCTGGAGTTGAGAACGAACTTTTATTTAACGAAAAGACAACTTTGCTATTTGGCGATGCAAAAGATTCACTTGCAAAAGTAGTAGCCGCTGTAAAGACGATGTAAGTGTTAGTTAACTTAAATAGTTTTTAAAATGGCAGATGATAAACAAGTACCTGTAAAAGTTTTAGACATCGGAAAAAGTCTTCCTCTTCACGTTTCGCCAAGTCAACTTTCTAGTTTTGATCGTTGTAATTTGGCTTATTGGTTTTCTTCTGTTGCTGGCTGGAGAGAACCTACAACTCTTGCTCAAATTATTGGAACTTTGGTTCATAATGTTTTAGAAAACTTATTAAAAATTAACCAAGAAAAAAGAACCAAAGAAGTAGCTTGGAATCTTCTAAGGGAAAATGGCGAAGAAATAATAAATATCAATTCTAAATGGCTCAAAGATGAAGATATTGCAAATTTAAAAGATAAAAGTGCCGAATCATTAAAAGGTTATTTTGATCTAGAAGATCCTACAAAAATTGTTATTGATCTAGATGATTTAGAAAGACCTATTTCAGCAATATTTGATTCAGTCAAACTTTATGGTCGACTTGATCGAATGACACGAGATGGTTTAGTAAAAATAACTGATTACAAAACAAGTAAAAAACCTGCTCCTCAATATCTTTCTGATTCCCTAAGACAGGTGATGCTATATGCAGCAGGACTCCAAGAAAATGGCATAAAAGTTGATGAAGTTGAACTTATATATCTTCCTGGCAGAGACCGAGTTAACCGTCCTACCTACAAATCTGCACTTGATCGAGCTGTTCATCACCTTGTTACTAACAGAAAAAAAATGGAGAAGTCTTTAGAAAAATTAACTTGGAACGCAAATCCTGGGACTATTTGCAAATCTTGTGCTTTTCTAAAAGTTTGTCCAGCAAAAAATTCAACCGCTCCAATTCCAGGAAGTAATGAATCTGATGAAGTATTAAAAAAACTTAATCTTGAAAAAAGAGAAAGAAATAAAGTGAACATTCAAAACAATGGAATGGAAATGCTTCCATTTGGGGAAGAGAATTAATGACTTTTCAAATTGAAAATAATTGGAAACCAGGTTTTGAATTCAAAAAATCAGGTTTTTTAAGAATTAGTGCCACTCAAGTATCTGCTGAAAAAGATAAAGCTTGTCATGATTTTATTTCACTCAAATCAAGACCGAGTGCAAAAATAACAGATGGCTATCTTCCTATTAGGTATCCAGATTTTGAAGCATTTCCACTTGGAATAGTTCGAGAAGCTTTAATACTAGGAATAAATCAAGGTTTACTCACTCGAGAAAATTACGACAAAGAGGAACTGGCGAAAAAACTTTTAATTGAAATTATTAGCCAAACTCCAAGACGGGTTGAGAAATCTCATGAACTTTGGGCTATTAAGGCCCTACACGGCTACCTATCAGCTTTTGAAAATGCAAAGCACATAGATCAAAAAGATGGCATTGAATTTACTGAACTTGAACTTATTCAGGCTTTTGATATTGATGAAAATCAACACGTTGAATGGTTTTCTTGGGGAATATTCTTAACAAATCAAGACAATTCTGTTCGAGAATTTAGATTCTTAAAGTATTCAAAAGCGGGCCTAAGTATTCCTAATGAAGTTAAATTGGGAGTAGTTTTACGAATTCTGGCAGATGGTGTTACCCATAGTGAGTCGAATTGGGCTGTTGAGCGAGATCCAGTTTCAAAAATTAATCAAAATCTAAAAAGAGTAAGAATAAGAGAAATAGGTTGTTTAGATCAAAGTGTCGCACTTATTGTTGATACAAATCCAGATGACGCAAGAAATTGGTTTGAACAAAAAACTTTAAATATAGTTAAGGAAAGAGTTAATGGAGGTTTGGCCCATCCTGGAACTAATTGCAGAGGATGCAAGGCAAACATTTTTTGTCCAACACTTCCTACAAAACCTGGAATTATAGGAATAACTTCTTATGCTCCCTGGCCAAAATCTTATTCACCTTCAAAATTAAATATTTATCGAAAATGTCCAAGACAATATTTTTTAAGTGAAGAATTGGGATTAAGAACATTAAATGAATCAACATCCCAATCTCAACAACGAGGATTGTTAGTTCACCGGTGGCTTGAATATGCCCATAATCGAAACCAAAAGTGTCAGGAATCTGATTTATTCGTTGAAGACAATTTAGGTGAAGTAAGTAAAAAACTTTCTTGGACAAATCATGATCTAGAAATAACCAGAGAATATTTGATTCAACACATTAAAAATTGCTCAATAGATTCAAACACAAAAGTTGTTACAGAAGTTGAAGTAATCGCCCTTGACCCAGATAGTGACATAACAATTGGAACAAGACCTGACATTTTATATGTTAAAGATGACACTTTGTTTTGGAGAGAATTAAAAACAACAAGCAATATTAAAGACATTGAAAATGATTTATTTTTTGACGTGTATCCTCAATTACCTTTAGCAGTAAAGTTAGCTGCAAATAACTGCATTCCAAAACAACATCTAGAGAAATTGGGAAGTTTTACCAATATCGTTGTTGAACTGGAATTGATCTCACCAGATAAACACAAAGTAATCTCATGGGATTGTGATAATTCAAAAGTCCAAAATAAAGCATGGTCAATACTTGCTGAACAAGTTGATCATTGGGCAAGTGACACATTGTTTGCGCCCTCATCAAATCCTCCATGTAATTGGTGCAAGGTGAAGGATTTCTGTGAATTTTCAAACCAAGCACAGGTCACAGCAGATATTGACGGACTTCAAATTGATTTAAAAACTGGTGAAATAATCGAATTAAAACCTGCACAAAACCTGAAAGACGACGAAAGAGTCATAAAAGCATTAGGCTTATCTGCCTCAATTATGGAAAATATTCAAGAAGATGATGAAATTCCGTTTTAAATTTACCCCAAAATCAAGCGCAAGCTATAAAGATGATTGGATTAATTTATGACAGCACAATTGATTCAAGTGCCAGACACAGTACAAAATCCAGATTCAGATAAAACAAAAACTTTACTTGCTAAAGTTCCCACTGGCTTATTAATTGGAAGTGAATTTTTAAAAGGTGAAAATGAAGATTTTGACGTCCTAGATCCAGCTAACGGAGAATTACTTACCAAAGTTTCAAATGCTGGTGTAAAAGATTTAGAAAAAGCTTTAGATTTAGCTGTCATCGCTCAAGAAAAATGGGCAAAAACAGCACCAAGAGTTCGAGGCGAAGTTTTGAGAAAAACTTTTGAACTTATGATCCAGCAAGCAGATGATATTGCTTTTTTAATGTCTTTGGAAAATGGAAAAACTTTAGTCGATGCAAAAGCAGAAGTTTTATACGCAGCAGAATTTTTTAGATGGTTTTCAGAAGAAGCAGTTAGAATTGATGGTTCTTTGAGACAAGCTCCAAGTGGTGCAAACAAAATCTTGACCTATAAACAACCAATTGGTATCGCGTTTTTAATCACACCTTGGAATTTTCCTGCTGCAATGTACACCAGAAAAGTTGGTGCTGCATTAGCTGCAGGTTGTGCAGCTATTTTGAAACCAGCTTCTGAAACTCCACTTACTGCACTTTTAATTAGCAAAATAATGCTTGAGGCAGGAGCATTACCAGGAACAGTCTCAGTTCTTCAAACGAATAAACCTGGGCCTTTAACAGATGCTGCCTTAAGTGATGAACGTGTTGGAAAACTTTCATTTACCGGTTCTACTGGAGTTGGAAAGATGCTTTTGAAAAAAGCATCAGAAAGAGTTTTGAATTGTTCCATGGAATTAGGTGGTAACGCCCCATTTATTGTTTTAGATGATGCTGATATCGATGCAGCAATTGATGGTGCAATGATTGCCAAAATGCGAAATGGTGGTCAAGCATGTACTGCTGCTAATAGATTCTTCGTTCAAGAAAAAGTTCACGATGAATTTGTTTCAAAAATTGCCCAAAGAATGGGTTCACTAAAAGTAGGACATGGAACAAATACTGAAACAACCCTTGCTCCTTTGGTTAATAGAAAAGCTGTGGGATCAGTTGGTGAATTAGTTAAAGATGCTTTAGACAAAGGCGCAAATCAATTAGTTGGTGGCACTCCATCTCCAGGACCTGGTTGCTACTACCCCGCTACTGTTTTGGGAAATGTGAAATCTGATTCAAGAATTATTAAAGAAGAAGTTTTTGGACCAGTTGTAGCCGTAGTTAAGGTCAAAGACGAAAATGAAGCATTGTTAATTTCAAACAAAAGTGAATATGGTCTTGCAGGTTATGTCTATACAAAAAATCTTGCACGCGGATTGAAAGTATGTGAACAGCTTCAAGTAGGAATGATTGGTTTGAATAGAGGTTTAGTTTCTGATCCATCTGCACCATTTGGTGGTGTCAAACAATCCGGTTTAGGTAGAGAAGGTGGCTACGAAGGAATTGATGAATACCTTGAAATTAAATACGTTGCCACTAATGATTTTTAAGGTTTAACTACCGGAACTTCAGGGGTTGAAACATCGTAAGTAGAGGATGCCATTCTTCTCAAGACTTTCAATACAGCAGCTTTTTCATTTGCTTTTTCTAAATTTCCCCATTCCACTCTTCTGCCACTAGTTAATAAAAACCAAATTGCGTTTGGATTATCTACTGTTGTTGAGATAACTTCGGATTGCAGCCATGATGGAAAACTTTGCCATGCTTTAATTCCAATTGCTCTACTTTGATCATCGCTTCCAAAAACTAAAGGCAAATTTGTCTCAGGTGTGACTGGTTGATAAGCAATTCCTGATTCGTCGATTAAATATCTTCCTTCAGGAATATCTGTCACCGCTAAAGGAGTTCTTTCTACTACTTCGATAACCAGTGTGGCAGGCCATCCTCGTCTAACATCAACATTCTTGATTTGACTAATTGTCATAATTCTTTGACTGGTTTGAGTTACATTAACTCTTAATAATTGAATATTGGGCTCAATTTGAGCAAGTTCTAAAATATTTTCTTGTGAGACAGCTTGAATTCCTCTCACTTCAATTTTTTTTACTGTTAAAAGATTTGAATACCACCCTATATAAAAAATAGTTGCTGAAATCGCTATCAGAAAAACAATTAAAAACTGAATGCGCTTTTTTACATGTTTTTTTACCACTGAAGTTACTTATTTTCTAAAAGGCTTAATACTTCTGGAGCTAATAAACCAATATCTCCTGCCCCTAAAGTCATAATGATGTCATTTGGATTTGCCCAAGAAACTAGATGTTGTGAAACTTTTGATAAAGAAGGTTCGAAAATAACTTGAGATTTTGGAAGAGGGACAAAAGAAGCCATTGTTTGTCCACTTGCGCCAGGAATTGCTTCTTCACCTGGTGCAAATACTTCTAGCACCACCACTTTATCGGCAAGACCTAATGCTTCACCAAATTCTTTATTAAATAAAGCTGTTCGATAATAATGATGAGCTTGAAAAGCGACAATTATTTGACCATCTTTGACAACATCTCTAGCAGCTTTTAAAGTCGCAGTAATTTCAGTTGGATGATGAGCATAATCATCGTAAACTCTTATTCCGTTTACACTTCCCTTAAATTCAAATCTTCTTCTAGTCCCTGAAAAATTTGAGATACCTTGTTTAAGTTTTTCAAATTCAAAGCCAAGTTCAAGTCCTACTAGTAAAGCTGCTGCAGCATTCAATGCATTGTGCGTGCCTAAAACTTTAAGGCTTATATTCCCAAGATTTTTACCTTTATAAATTAAGTCAAATGCTGGACCTGGAATTCCTAATTTTAAATTAGAAATAACCAAGTCACTATCTGAACTTTGACCATATGTTAAAACTTTTACTGATTTTGATTTTGCAACTTGAATCAATTTCTTTGCACCTGGATCATCTTGGCAAATTACTGCAAATCCGTTTCTAGTTTTAGTTAATTCGGTAAATTCAACAAATGCATTTTCTATTCTGTCTAGCGTTTGCCAGTGATCTAAATGATCTGCTTCAACATTTGTAACAATTACTACCTTGGGAGAAAGTTGTAAAAAAGTTCCATCTGATTCATCAGCTTCTACTACAAAGTATTTACTTTCTCCTAGATGTGCATTTGAACCTGTCTCTGATAATTCACTTCCAATTGCAAAAGTTGGATCTAGTCCACAAGATTGTAAAGCAACTGTCACCATTGAAGTAGTTGTTGTTTTTCCATGCGTTCCTGAGACAGCCACTGTTTCAAATTGTCTAGTTAAAATTCCCAGAGCATCACTTCTTTTTAAAATTCTTAATCCGATTTCTGAAGCATATTTAAGTTCAAGGTTGTTTTGTTTTATTGCCGTGGAATGTATGACTGTGTCTATATTCTCTAAATTTTTTGCATCATGCCCTATAAAAATTTTTACACCTAGTTTTTTTAGAGCTTCTACTCTTCTTGAATCTTTAGCATCAGAACCACTAACGGTTAATCCTTGAGCAACTAGAAGGCGAGCAATACCTGACATACCAGCTCCACCGATTCCAAGAATATGTACTTTTCCTAATTTTTGAATTTCTTGGTTAGTTTCCACTATTTATTTTCCTTTGAAACTAAATCTGTAGCCAATTTAGTAATTTCAATATCAGCATCTAATAAACCAAAATTTTTTGCTTTTTGGCTAATGTTTTGTAATTTGTTTTCATCAAAAATATTATTCATTACTAAATCATAAATCTTTTGACCAGAAATTTCCGAATCTAAAACTAAAAATCCAGCTCCAGCATTAATTAGTTCTCTTACATTTAATATCTGTTCTCCATTTCCTACTGCAAATGGCACATAGATTGCAGGTTTGCCTAATAAACTTTGTTCAGCAATTGTCATTGCGCCAGCTCTTGAAACAACCAAATCTGAAACTGCGTAAGCCAAATCCATTCTTTCCAAATAAGAGTATGGATGGTAAAAGGAGTAATTCTTAAGTTCAGGTTGAACTTGATTTTTTAGACCAATTGAATGAATTACTTGAATATTTTTTCCCTCAAGTAGTGGAACTAGCTCTGCTATAGCTTGGTTTATGGATTTTGCCCCTTGAGATCCTCCGAAAACAAATAAGGTCTTATATTTCTCATTTAAGTTAAAGAACGTAATTGCCTCATTTTTCAAAGACTCTTTATTGAATTCTTTTAATTCTTGTCTTATCGGCATACCTATGGTTTTAGCATTTTTAATCGATCCTGGAAACATTTGAAATACTTCTTTTGCAAAAATTGCACCTATTTTATTTGCAAATCCAGGCTTTTTATTTCCCTCATGGACTATAACTGGAATTCCTTTTAGAAATGCAGCTATATACGCGGGTAAAGAAACGTATGCTCCAAAACCTACAACACAACCAACATCTTTTTGTCTAAAAATTTTTAAAGTAATTAAAACACTTTGAATTAATTTGAAGGGAAAAAAGATTATTTCAAGACCTAATCTTCTAGGCATAGGTACTGCAGGAATTAGATTTAATTCAAATCCTGTGTTGGAAATTAATTGTTGTTCTAATCCTTTAGCAGTTCCTATAAAAAATACGTCAATATTTGAATTATTTTTCTTTATTGTTCTGGCACAAGTTAAGGCAGGTTGAATATGTCCTGCAGTTCCTCCTGCTGCAAGTGCAATTGAATTCATATTTAGATTCTTTTTAATTTCTTTTGGCTTTTTAAATCTGCTTTAACACTTGGTTCTGCTCTTAAAACCGCTAACAAAACTCCAAGTGCTGCCAAAGTAAATATTAAAGAAGAACCTCCATAAGACACTAAAGGTAAAGGAACCCCTGTTACAGGAAGAAGTGCTAATACCGCGCCGATATTAATAAATGATTGAACAATAATCCATGCCATGATTGATATTGCAATCATTCTTGTAAAAAAATCTTTTGTATTTCTAGCTAAAGTTAAAGCGACATAACCAATTGTGCCAATCAAAATTAGCACGATCATTGTTCCCACTAAACCTAATTCTTCACCTACCACTGCAAAAATAAAATCTGTGTGAGCTGCAGGTAACCATCCCCATTTTTCTCTACTTGCCCCAAGTCCAATACCTGTCCAACCGCCAGTGGCTAATGCATATTTTCCATGAAGTACTTGCCAACCTGCATCCTGATTTTCTGCAGTTGGATTAATCCAAGACATAAATCTTTGAACTCGGTAACCTTCTCTAATTGATAAAACAAAAATTCCTAATAAACCCGCCAAAATAGCCCAACTAAACATTTTTAAAGGAGCTCCTGCTGCATAAAAAAGTGACAAAACAATTGGTCCAATAATTAAAGTTGTTCCTAAATCACCTTCCATAACTACTAAAACTGCAATTAATATTCCCACAGGAAATACTGGAACTAATAAATTTTGCCAAGTTGTAACGCGTGATTTAACTTGTCTGCTTAAAACTACTGCTCCCCAAACAATAAAAGTTAATTTAGCTATTTCACTTGGTTGCAATCTAAAGGGTCCCCATAAACTTATCCAATTTCTTTGTCCTGCAACAGATATTCCTATACCTGGAATCAAAACTAAAACCAGCAAAATTAAAGAAAACCACAAACCAATATGAGCCCATTTATGAAAGAAAACTTTAGGAAGTCGACTAATTGAAAGCATGATTATTACTCCAATGGCGGCAAACATTAATTGACGAAGAAAAATTACATATTGATTATCAAATTGTTTATAAGAAACAGTTGTCGAAGCAGATAAAATCATCACAATACCAATAAATAAAAGAGCGAAAATCGAAATCAATAAAGCGTAATAATGCTTACCAGTCAATTGATCTGCAGTGCTTTTTGATTTCGTAATTGATTCTTGTTTACTCGACATTAATTTTGACCTTTGACTTTGTTAAAAGCATCACTGAAGGCATTTCCTCTAGCTTTGTAATCTTTGAACATATCCCAGGATGCACATCCTGGAGCAAGTAAAACTGTGTCCCCACTTAAAGCAAATGATTTCGCAACTTGAACTACTTCCAGCATCGCTTCTTCATCATTTCTCTCAATTACTTTTATTGGCATTTCAGGTGCAATGCGTTTAATTGTATTAAAAATTACGTCTTTATCTTTTCCTAACAACACCGCTGCTTTAATTTTTTTTGCATTTTTTTTGACTAATTCTGAAAAATCTTGCCCTTTTGATAGCCCGCCTGCTATCCAGATAACATTTTCGAAAGCTTGAATTGAAGTCTGTGCAGCATGGCAATTAGTGGCTTTTGAATCGTCAATATATTTGACTCCTTCAATTTCTCCTACCAGTGAAATTCGATGAGGAGCAGGTACAAAATTTCTTAAACCATCTCTAACATGAACAGGTTCAACTCCATAAGATCTTGCTAGAGCTGCAGCTGCAAGTGCATTAGCAATATTGTGAGGAGCATTTGATGCTAAGTCAGCAACTGTGCAAAGTTCTTGTGCATGAGTCTTTCTATCTTCAACAAATGCTCGGTCAACTAAAACATCTTCAACTAAACCAAACATTGAAAGCCCAGGAACCCCTAAGGTAAAGCCGATTGCTCTTGCTCCTTCAATAACATCTGCTTCTTCGACCATTTTTTCAGTTTGCAGATCATCTACGTTATAAATGGCTGATTTTTGAACATTTCTATAAACAAGAGCTTTGGTATTTCGATAATTTTCAAATGTTTCAAAATGATCAATATGATCTTGAGCTAAATTTAAACAAACTGCTGAATGTGCCGAAACATTTTTTAAAAATGGTAGTTGTGGCGCACCAACTTCAACAGCAAGTACATCTGCAGGTATTGGATCCATAACAGCACTTACTAATGAATCACCAATGTTGCCAACAGCTGGAGCCTTAAGACCTGCTGCATTTAAAATTGAAGAAAGCATCAGAGTTGCTGTTGTTTTCCCATTTGTTCCTGTGACAAATAACCATGGTGCTGGAAAATCTAAATTTCTTAATCGCCAGGCAAGTTCAAATTCACCCCAAATTTCTATTTTCTTAGAAATTGCTTCAGAAATTAATGATGAATTTGGTTTAACGCCTGGTGAAACTATTAAAAGATTTGTTGGAGAAGGTATTTCTCCCTTGTAATTCAAATATGTTTTTGCCCCAAGAATTTCTAGAACAGTTGCATGTTCCTGTTGAAGATCTCCATTACTTTGATCAATTATTGAAACACTTGCACCCATTTCAATCAGGGCATCAGCTGCGGCAAATCCTGCTACTCCTAAACCAACTACACACGCATTTACTTTGGTCCAGTCGCTATTTCTGTTTTGTCTTAACCAATCGATCATGCCCTGACCCAACTTGCATAAAACAAAGCAAGACCAGCTGCAACAAATGCACCATGAATTACCCAAAAACGAACCACAATTTGAATTTCGGGCCAACCAATCATTTCAAAATGATGATGAAGTGGTGCCATTTTGAATACTCTTTTTCCAGTTAATTTAAATGAACCCACTTGTAAAATTACTGAAATTGTAATTAAAACAAATAAGCCTGCGAGAAATGCGATTAATAATTGTGTTCTTGTCATTATTGCTAAACCAGCAATTGCTCCACCTATCGCCAACGAACCGGTATCGCCCATAAAAATTTTTGCTGGTGCAGTGTTCCACCACAAGAAACCAATACAAGCTCCTGCAACACTTGCTGCAAATACTGCTAAATCCAGTGGATCTCTTACGTCATAACAAGTCGCATTTTGTTCAAATGAACAATTTTGATTGAATTCGAAAACTCCAATTAAAATATATGCACCAAGTGTTAATACTGCAGCACCTGCTGCTAAACCATCTAATCCATCTGTCAAATTCACAGCATTTGTAGCAGCAGTGATTAGAAACCAAACAAGTAAAATAAATAAGACTGTAGGTAAAACAATGTTGGTATCTCTTACAACAGAAAGAGCTGTCGAACCTGGAGTTCTACCAAATTCGTCAGGAAAATTTAATGCAAAATATCCAAAAATAAATGAAACTACGGCTTGGCCAATTAGTTTTGTTCTAGCTCTAATACCTCTACTATTTTGTTTGTAAATTTTTAAATAATCATCCGCAAAACCGACTAAAGCTAATCCAAACATCAAAGCTAATGCCATTAATGCAGAAAGTGTTGGAGGGCGCCATAAAAGTAAATGCGCCATTGAATAACCAACAACTGAACCACCAAGAATTGATAAACCACCCATTGAAGGTGTACCGACTTTGGATTGATGTTCTGGATAGTTAATGTCACCTTCTGAAATTCTTATGGCTTGTGATTTACCTCTTTTTCTTAAGGCTTTAATTAAAAGAGGGGTTGTAAATAATGAAAAAACCATAGAAAAAACTCCAGCGATGATGATTAGCCTCACTGACCAACCTCCTGGATTTTTGAAATTAAATTCTCGTCGAAACCTGAAACAATCACTTGAGCGACTCGCTCTAGCCCGATAGAACGAGAGGCTTTGACTAGAACCAAATCATTTTTTTGTAAAAGCACTCTGCAAACTTTAATTGCTTCAAAAATGTCCCCTGCATAAGTTACAGATCCCGAATAATTATTGAGCATTAAGAAATCATAAATATATTTTGCACCTTCACCTATAACTAAAGTATTATCTATTTTCAATTCAATAATTTTTTGAGCAACTAATTCGTGATAAAACTTTGATTCTGCACCCAATTCACGCATCTCGCCTAGAATTGCCCAAGTTTTTCTGTTTTGGGATTTTAATTTTAATGTTTCAAGTCCTGCAATAACAGATTCTGGATTTGCATTATAAGTGTCATTTATAATTTCAATTCCTTGATTCGATTTTTCTATTTGCATTCTTAATTTACTTTTAGCAACAGAAGAAGACAATTTTTGAGCAATTTTATCTACTTCAATACCTAAACTTATTAAGGCAGTTGCTGCTGCCAAAGAGTTTGAAACTTGATGTAAGCCAACAATCTTTAGCCTTACTTGAGCTTTTTGTTTATTGTAATTTAAATCGTATGACGCAAAACCATTTTCGTCTAACTCAATATTTGTTGCATAAACGTCAGCATTTTGGGTACCAAATGTAATAACTTTTGCTTGAGTCAGAGAATTTAATTTTGCAAAAGATTCATCATCTTTATTCAAAATAGCAATCTTATTACTTTTTAGATTTGAAATTATTTCAGATTTAGCTTTTAAAATATTTTCTTTAGAACCAAATATTTCGATGTGAGCTGTACCGATATTTAATATAATAGAGATATCAGGATCAACAATTTCACATAATTGTCTGATATTTCCAATTCTTCTTGCACCCATTTCGCTTACCAAAACTTTAGTATTTTCATTGCACTTAAGAATTGTGAGTGGTAAACCTATTTCATTATTGAAACTTCCTTCTGGAGCAACAGTTGGTCCTATTAATTCAGCAAGATCTGCAATTAAATCTTTTGTGGTTGTTTTTCCTGATGAACCAGTTAGAGCGATTTTTTTAATGTTTGGAAGTTTCTTCAAAACATATTTAGCAAGTTTAGATAGGGCAACCACAGTTGATTGATTTTCGTCTTTAGAATTAGAAATTCCTTCATTAACTAATATGCAAGGAAGATTCGAAATAGGTTTTTCACTAATTACTCCGACGGCTCCATTATTTATTGCTTGTTGAGCAAAATCTGCACCGTTCACTTTATGTCCATTTATTGCAACAAATAGATCTCCAGATTTAATCTTTCTAGAATCAATTTCAACATTTCCACTCACTAAAAGATCTGAAAAATTATCTTCAATCTGGCCATTAACAGCATCAGAAATCTCTTTCAAAGTTAATTTAATCATTTATATTTTTCTTCCATTAATTCTCTTGTTACCAAATAATCACTAAAAGGAAATACTTCGCCTTTTATTTCTTGGTAGTTCTCATGTCCTTTACCCAAAACTGCAATAGTGTCTAATTCTTCAGCAATTGAAATAGCTTTTTGAATAGATTCTTTACGATTTCCAATTTCTAAAACTTTATTTTTATCCAAAATTCCAGAAATGACAGATTTTCTGATATCTTCTGGTTTTTCATCTCGAGGATTATCGTCTGTAACAATTATTAAGTCTGAATACTTATCAACTGAACTGCCCATTTTGGGTCTTTTCTCTTTATCTCTATTTCCTCCTGCTCCAAAAATTGTTATCAATTTACCTTTTGTTTCTTTACGTAGCGTTGATAAAACATTTTCAATTGCTTCAGGGGAATGCGCATAATCAATAATTGCTAGAGGTGCCCCAGGGACTAATACAGGTTGCATTCTTCCTGGAATTTGAATATTTTCTAATCCCTCAATAAATTTTAAAATATCTATATCTAATTTATTTGCAAGAGCAATTGCTAATGATGCATTAAATGCGTTAAATCCCCCTGCAAAACTTAAATTAATATTGAAGTTTTGCTTATTTGATTTGGCTAACTTGAAATCAACATGTCCAAGTGCAGCGGTGATGTCTGTTACTCGCCAGTAATCATCGACATCACCGCCTAATTTTTCAACGTTTATATTCGCAATTTCAGCAAGTTTTTTACCCCAAGAATCATTAGTAGTGATTACTGAATCTTTAGTGAAATTCACATTAAATAGCCTTGATTTAGCTTCAAAATAATCTTGCATATTTTTGTGAAAATCTAGATGATCTTGACTTAAATTTGTAAACCCCACTGCTTTAAATCTTGTTCCATTTACTCTTCCTAGAGTCAAAGCATGGGATGAGACTTCCATAGAAATTACTTTTGCTCCATTTTCAAAAGCCAAGGCCAATATTTTTTGTAGTTCTGTGGCTTCTGGAGTAGTTCTTTCACTTTCTAACTTAAATCCCGGAATATCGATTCCGGCAGTTCCCAATAAGCCAGTTGGTATTCCACAATTTTCTAACCCAGCTTTTAAAAGCCATGCAGTTGTAGTTTTCCCATTTGTTCCAGTTATGCCAAAAACATCCATTTTTTGGGAAGGATTTTCATAAATATATGCCGAAATTTCCCCAGCAATATTTTGCACTTCATTTGCCACAAGAACTGGAATTGAATTTTGATCAATTAATTCTGCACCTATTGAATCTGTTAAAACAGCTTTTGCACCGTTCTTCACTGCTTCCTGCACAAATTTTGCCCCGTGTGTTTTTTCACCCGGTACTGCTATAAACAATTCATTTTCATTTACTTCTTTTGATTTATTTGACACCCCATTAATAAAAACTTCATCTGAATTTGAATTAAGGTTAAATTTTTTTGATAGTTCTTTAATCGAGACATCTTTTACTTTTGGTTTAGGTAGTTTCACAAAACTCACCACTCCACCGAATAACCTTTAGGTTTACCCACTGATGGAGGTACATTCATTTTTTGTAGTGAATATTGGGCAACTTGTTTAAATACTGGTCCTGCTAAAAGTCCACCGTAACGTCCATTTTTTGGATGGTGAATTGCAACTGCAACGACTATTTCTGGATTTTCTGCAGGAGCAATACCAATAAATGAGGCAATTACATCTCTTGAATAACACTTACAAGCAGGATCTACGACTTGAGCCGTTCCAGTTTTACCAGCAACTCTGTAACCAGGAATTGATGCAAGAGGAGCTGTTCCCTCATCAGAAACAACAGTTTCCATCATTTCAATTAATGTTTTAGCTGCATTTTCTGAAATTACTTCTGTTCTTTCAGGTTCAGCCGCAGGTTGATATTCACCATTTGGCATGACAAATCCTTCAATTAATGTTGGATTTATTCTTGTTCCGTTATTTGCAATAGTTGCATACATACTTGCAATTTGAACCGCATTAACCATATAACCTTGCCCAAAAGCAAATGTTGGAAAACTTGTTTGGGACCACTTTTCTATTTTGGGTAATCTTCCTTTAGATTCCCCTGGAAATTGCATGCCAGTTTTTTGTCCAACTCCAAATTTTAAAAGATATTCATTAAATTTTTGTGGACCCATTATTTCTGCTGCTTGAATTGTTCCTATGTTGCTGGATTTAGCCAATACTCCAGTAAGAGTTAATTGCAAAGTTCCATGTGGTTCGTGATCATGGAAAGTTTTTCCTGGTCTTTTTAAAACGGGTGGAATAGTAAATGGTGTTTCAGGTGAAGCCAAATTTTCATTGAGTAATGCAGCTAAAGTCATGACTTTTGCAGTAGATCCTGGTTCGTAAGCATCTACTAGTGCATGATTTACTGTTACTCCTTCTTCTGCATCACTTGGATTATTTGAATCAAATGTTGGATAATTTGCAAGCGCTAAAATTTTTCCTGTTTTAGGAGATATTGCAACTAAAGTTCCACTTTTTGCTTGTGCAAATTCAACTCTTTCTGCCAAAGCTTGCTCTGCAACAAATTGCAAATCTCGATCAATAGTTAATCTAATTCCCGTTCCCGGTACTGGTTTCTTTTCAGAAGCTATACCAGAAGGTAGAGGTCTTCCTCCAGCACTAATTTCAACTGTTACTTCACCTTGACTTCCAGCTAATTCGTTTTCAAATCCGTATTCAAGTCCAGCTAAACCTTTTCCTTCTCCACCAATAAATCCAATTGTGCTCGAGGCAATTGTATTTCCTGGATAAATTCTTTTAGTAGTTTTTTCGCTAAAAATTCCAGGTAACTTCAAATCTCTAATTTGAATCCATTGGTCTGGAGAAATTTGTTTTAAAACATAATTGAACTTTTTGTCTCCAGTTAATTCAGGAATTAAAATTTCTTTTTCTACACCCGTGATACTTGCTATTGATTGAGCTGTTCCGACTGGATCAATAACCATTGTTTGATCTACAGTTATATTTCTTGCATCAACTGTAATTGCTAGAGGTGCACCATTTCTGTCAGTTATTTCTCCTCTTTGGGCAGGCAAAATTAGCGTTCTAGTTCTATTCTCTGCAGCAGTTGCAGCTAATTGAGGTGCATCTAGAGCTTGTAATTGGAAAAGACGTAGGCCAAAAATCATCAATATTGCAATTGATAATGAAAGAGCAACACGAATTCTTCTATTGCCCGTATTTAAAATAATTTTTTGATTTGGATTCATGGTTGTTCAATCTGCGAAACAACATTTAAATCTGGTTCATTCAAAATAGGATCCACACCAGCTCCGAGTAAGCGACCATCTCTGAGATCAATAAATGCAGAACCTGGTGAAGGAATCATTCCAATTTCTATTGCTTTTTGTTTCAATATTTCAGGTGATTCCATTCGGGCTACATTTTGTGCTAAAACCTCATGTTCGTCTGCTAATGCAATGGATTTATTTTGTAATTCTTGTATCTCAAATTGGCCTTGAGATAGAAGAGTATTTACAAAGAGCCCTCCTAGCATGCCAATCAAAATAATGCCCGAAATTATTAAGCCAAATCCAACTGCGGCAATCTGTTTAGGTTTTACTTGTATTTGGTTTAAGGAAATTGGTGCAACACTCATGCTGCAACTCCAATTCTTTCGATGGCCCTAAGTTTTACCGAAGTTGCTCTTGGATTAAGAGTAATTTCTTTATCTGTTGCAATTTCTGCTTTCTTATTAACCAAAACAAAATCTTTTTCTTTACTTTTTAAAGGAATTGGTAATCCAGGTAATAAATCAGTTGTAGCAGTATTAGCTTTAAAAATATTTTTTACGATTCGATCTTCTAAGGATTGATATGACAAAACTACTATTCGTCCACCTATTGCTAATGAATTAAGTGCTTGAGGAATTGCTTTTTCAAGAATTTCTAACTCGTTATTCACGGCAATTCTTAAAGCTTGAAAAGTTCTTTTCGCTGGATTTCCACCTTTTCTTCTAGCAGGTGCTGGTATGCATGATTTGATTATTTCAACAAGCTCAAAAGTTGTTTCAATTTTTTTACTCTGTCTTTGCTTAATAATTGAATTTGCAATTCTAGAAGCAAATTTTTCTTCACCAAATTCGAAAATAATTTTTGTTAAAGTTTTGGCGTCATAATTATTCAAGATATATTCTGCCGTTAAATCTTGATTTTGATTCATTCTCATATCAAGATTGGTATTTTGGGCATATGAGAAACCTCTACTTACTTCATCAAGTTGAATTGAAGAGACACCTAAATCAAATAAAATTGCATTTACTTTTAAGTCTTTTAGATTTTTTTCTATCGAATCAAAAGTTTCGTTAATAAAGTTAATTCGATCTTGATATTTCTCGAGTCTTAATTTGGCTCTATTTAAAGCTATTGGATCTCTGTCAAAACCAAATACTTTTAGGTTCGAGAATTTATTCAATAAAGCTTCTGTATGTCCTGCTAAACCTAATGTTGCATCTACAAATATTGGATTTGAAGTTGAAAGGCAAGGAGTGAATAATTCAACAACACGATCCAGCATCACTGGAATATGTTGTTCAACCAAGGACTTTTCAGTCACTTATGATCCCCTTCCCCAATTTCTTTTTCGGTTTTTCTCTCCGTTTAACCGAGGTCCCTCTCTGCAAACATTGCTTCCGGCTTCGGGGAAGAAAGTCGGTGGACACTATTTGCAGAGAGAGGCCTCAAGCCAAACGAAAAATCGTTTAACCTTTTAGCTTCTAGAAAATTCCTGGCACCACCTCTTCTTGTGTAGAAGCAAATTTTGGTTCTGCTTCTGATAAATATGTATTCCAAAGTTTTGGATCCCAAATTTCAACTGTGGTATCTGCTCCAACCACGATTACGTCTCTATCTAATTGCGCATAATCTCTTAACGCAGAAGGCAAAGTGATACGACCTTGTTTATCAATTTGTTCATCAAATGCACTTGAGAAAAAAACTCTTAAATAACTTCTAACCCGAGCATCATTTCTTGATGCTTCTCTTATTTTTTGTGCATAAAGTTGAAATTCACTCAATGGCCACATAACGATTGATAAATCTTGACCTTTAGTAAGAACCACATCGGTTGAAAAACCATCACGAAATTTTGCAGGAAGCACCAAACGGCCTTTGTCGTCTAGACGTGGCTCGTGCGTACCTAAAAACATTGGGACTCCCCTTGGTCATTCCCCTAGTCCTCAACCTCGTCCCAAGCTGAGTGACCACAACCCTCCACAGGCTGTTTTGACCACAATACTCCCTTTTCCTCCAAAATCAACCCCTTACCCCCATATTTTTGGTGATTTCCTCCACTTTTCCCCCACTATTTCTAGGCCTGCTGCCAAGGATTTGGCCTATATCTGACGCCTAGTATTAAGCGATGGCCACAAAATCCAACAAAATTGCTCAACGAAATGCTGGTTATGCACTTCATGTGTTTACAGCTAGTGGTGCAGTTTTTGGCATGCTTGCCTTACAAGCAGTAATCGATAACAAAATTCGAGAAGCATTAATTTGGCTTTTGGTTTGCCAAGTTCTAGATGGTATCGATGGTCCAATTGCTAGAAAATTAGATGTTGTCATTCACGCACCATGGTTAAGTGGTGAAGTTTTAGATCAAATAGTTGACTATTTTACTTACGTCGTAGTGCCAGTTGCATTTTTAATGCACTTAAATATGGTTCCGCAACAATATGAAACTTTTGTTGCTGGATTAATTCTTTTATCTTGCGCAATTTGGTGGGCTAGAAATGACAATAAAACAGATGACTCTTGGTTTGTTGGTTTTCCATGCATGTGGAATTTAGTTGTTGTTACATTCTTACTTTTAAAAACTCCTCCAATTCAAGTCATGCTAATTTCAATAGTTTTGTGTGCTTTGCAACTTACAAATATTAAGTTTCCTCACCCTGTTAGAGTAAAAATATTACGACCAATTTCATTAACTCTTTCTATCATTTATTTAATAGGAGTTGCAGTTTTATCTTGGAATTACACTTATCCAACTCAAGATCCAACATTATTAACTAAATTTATTTTGCTGGCATTACCAATTTATGTTTCACTTCTTGCTATTTGGAAAACCTGGTTAGTCATTGAAAAGCCTATTAAATCAAAGAAAAATATCAAATCTAGAAAGTAATAGTTTGAAAAGAATTAGTAGAATAATTTCTTATATTTTTATTGGATTAACTATTACTTTAATGTTAGTTTTTAATTTAATTGGATCAAACGTTAATTCAAAAGGTGTTTTAGAAGAACCTTTTTATTTAATTCCACTTGCTTACACAAGCTTTATAATAGGAATAATTTTTTTAGTAATTTCCTTACTAAAAAAGAACTAAATTCCACCATCTCTACGTTGTTGCCAACGCTCTTCTAACTTAGACATGAAATTAGAATTCTTTGCTTTATTTTTTACTTTTTTTGGTGTTGGAGTTACTGCAGATACAGGTTCTTGAAGTCCGCGAGCAATAAAAACTAATCCAGTAAGAACTAGTAAGAAACCAGGAATTCCTATAAAAACTATTTTTGTAACAACGGCTGAGAAAACTAAAGCAATTCCTGCTAGTAGGGCAAAAAGTCCCATGATCACATGACGACGTTCTCCTGGGGCAATAGTTAATCCAGAACGTCTTAAGGTTGAGGCAAATTTTGGATCTTCTGCATATAGAGCTTTTTCCATTTGTTCGAGCAGTTTTTGCTCACGGTCAGATAAGGCCATAGTTAAAGATCACCACTTCCCCGACTATTAATACTTCCTATTTTAAGAATACGACTTTTGTGCCTAAGTGCAATATTCAGGACCATATGGCGCTTTTTGTTGGCTTTTCATTCAATTAATCGAGCAGGTTTTATGGCTTCTTCCCCAAATCGGGCATTTGCCTTATCGCTTGCCTTATCGATTTCTCTCCAGCCTTTTTCACTTTCTCCAAGCATA
>JACCDO010075522.1_pt1 | contig 19694 bp, 24 predicted proteins | sample 7446101 | NCBI WGS metagenome assembly JACCDO01 (sample SAMN15323440, study PRJNA562643) | freshwater metagenome | isolation source: river surface water | place: USA:Blue River Watershed | collected 2017-08-16
AAAGAAAAAGACAATATTATTCTTTGTCTTGGTTGTACTGATACGTTCGGCATGAACGTGTACTATGATGATCTATGGGCTACCAAATTACAAAATAAAATTCCTGATGCTACTGTTATGAACTGCGGCATAATCGGCGCAAGTCCAGAAACAATTCATAGATTCTTAGTAAAAGTAACTCAAGTTCTTCCTACACAAATCAGTCATATATGCTTATTGTGGCCACACTCTGCTAGAAGAGAATTTGTAAGTAAGACATTCACAAATATCATCAAAGCATCTGACTACAACAATATTCCAATGGAAGATTACTGGTCATACATTGACTGGAAAAGCGATAACTATAACTTCTTCAAAAACTATCATGCGGTAAAATCAATTTGCGATGCTAAAAATATCAAGTTGTATGACTTAAACATCAATCGTTTCGATAAAAAAGTACCCTATGATTTTTCAAGTCCTATGTTTGCGTTCGGTAGTAAAACACATCATGCCATTTCAGAATACTTTTACAAGAAAGTAAAAGATTTACCATCGTTATTCGAGGAACAAAAGCGATGAGCACATACACAGAAGTTAAATTTGAACTAGAGACTAGTGGCCCGGCTGTCATAAAAATTACAAAAGTAAATGACAAAGATGAGGAATACACTATATCAGAAAACTGTACAGTAGTATACAAAACTTACTGCGTTCCAGGTAAGCCAGTTACATTTAAAATAAAACTTATTGAAGGCGCAGAGATTGCGGTGAAAAAAGTTTTCACTACAATATATGATCGTGATATGGAAATAGCAACTCTATCAGAAAAATTAAGGGATCCTGTAACCAAAACAGTTACTACTATACAAGAATCTCCAAAGAATTCTAGATATCTAAATATTGCTGATAGACCAAAATATAACTTTGAGCCTTTTACACTACGAGGGGAACAATCTTGCGATATCCTATTCTTCTGTCAGTTGATACATTTTTATGACTGGTGCGCCAAGTACATAAATAACGACAATAGAGTTTAGTGCGGCCGTAGTTTAAGGGGAAAAACACTGCTTCCAAGCAGAAATGAGAGTTCGATACTCGCCCGGCCGCTTCATTGATAAATACTTTCATGTTTTTCATATTTGAAATTATTTACATTCATTCCTCTCCAAATTTCTTTCAAACAATTAGGGAGAAAGAATATGAACATTTTTTAAATTCTATTTTTTCTAAAATGTTCGAAAACTCTTTATTATACTATGATAAATTTCACATAACCAAAGTTCTATCTCAAAGAGAAGAAAATTTATGGACATATACCATGAGAATACACGGCTTCAAAACAGTGGATGCTATTAATATTTTTATGAATTTTTATGGCGACAGCACTGATTCAATTAGATTACAAAGAACTGCGTGGAACACAGGCAATCAGATAACAGGAGAGTTTAATATATTAAATCATGACGGTAATGTAATTAAAGTTCATACTAACTGTCAAACTGGAGCCTGTTATGGAAATCCAACTGGATGCGATAAGAAATTGGGTGGTCCATGTTATACTTCTGCATCTAAGGCCATCATAGAAAGAAAGAATAAGATTTTTCATATTGCTCCCATCAAATGATTACAGAAATTCTCGACTATCGTTGGACTACCACTTGGGACTTAGAATCTATACTCAACGATTCCTCATTCACTCAACATATTGAATCAGATTACCCATTAGTAATCTCAACTCTACACGGTCTAAAGCGTGATGATGAAAGCGTTTGGCAAGACTATCTAGGTGGTCGCCGACGTGGTAAACCCAGTGAATTACGCAATATCGCAGTTGATGGCTTAGTAAGTCACGTTGGCGCTCTACTAGGCATTAACAGTCAAATCTTAAATGTACAGGCAGCCTGTGCTAGTTCTTTATACGCACTCTATACTGCTACCTTATTAAGTAGTGCTACTGGCAGACCTGCTATTGTAGTTTGCGCTGATGATGTTAATAGCGCATACTGGCACTGGCACTTCAATAGTTTCGGTGCGCTTGATCAGGATAGTGGTTTACCATTTGACTCGTCATCACGAGGTTTCAAAATGGGCACAGGCATTGCGGCGTATCTAATCAAAGCAACAACAGTAAAACATACTCTATCACCATTAGCAGTAATTCAACAATATGCGTTTTATACTAACAGTAGTTTAGTTGCTAGTCCTGGCGCGGTTGATGATATCATCAATAACATCACTGGCATCAATTATGATAAGATTGAACTGTGGAACGCTCATGCTACTGGTACTCCAGTAGGTGATCGGACCGAGTATGAATACTTCAATCGAGTTATTAAGAACAATATTCCTATTGTAGGATACAAAGGTTATCTAGGACACTGTATGTGCGCTAGTGGCGCTGTTGAACTTGCTATGACACTAGATGGTAAGCGAAACAATATTTTACTTCCCAACAAGATAGTTGGAGAAAAGATAGCCACTGATAGTCGTATCATTACTGAATCAACCTCATTCACATACACCAAGATGCTAAAAACTAATCTTGGCTTTGGCGGTAAAACTGCTGTTGCCGAGATTGATTTATATTAAAATCAATTTTTTACTAAGATAACGAGTTCTAATAGAACTGAATTCTTCGTTGGTTCTCAATCTAAGGAACACACGATGATTCTTTACCGTGCGCACACCATGTATTAAGTGACTGTTGAATACTGTAGCATGTTTGTCACTATAGTTGTGCGTTAGTGCTATATCTTTCTCTGTTAATTGACGATACTCTCGCCCTAATACTATCTCGCCATCGTAGTTATAAAAGTCAATGGGATTGAACTCACCGTCTGCTAAGATCGGCCAAACAAATACTGATGCGGCCCATTTATCTACGTGTGGCCAGAATTTAAAGCCTGGTCTGTTCCACATGATATCTAAGTTTGTGTCGTTAATCTCAATGTCTAAACGATCAACTAATTCTCGAATGTATGGAAAGTCTAGCAGGTTAATGCCTTTGCCACGCTCATCTTCCTTCATCATCATGTAGTCGTGACTTTGAATCACAACGTTTTTGGCAGTTTCAACTGCGTTTAGCGCCGGATTGGCCCACGGCAAAGACTTTACTCTAGCATAACCCTTTACTTCTTCAAAAACATCTTTAAGTTTTTGTTGTTCGTATGTCAATTCTGGTAATTCTAATATACACTCTTGAGGAATCATGGCTCTATCACTTTAATTTGTTTGAACTTATACGAGTTCTTATATCTATCACAATATACCAGACCATCAACTAACTGAAACTTATTAGATACGTGAGACTTAAACGTGCCGTCTATTCTAATAGTAAAATTACTCTCATCCTCAGCATCCACACCGTGACAGTCACTCTCATTAAACATATAAGCATGGGAGTTAGTGTAAACTTTCTCTTTGGTAACTTCATCGTAAACAAACGCAGGTCTGCTAGGATTAGTTAACTGTATGTTGACAAAATGCGCTCGATGTCCGCCGCCTGTGGCTGGATAATCTCTGTGTATAGAAACACCATGTCCCTGGACATTACGATAAATCATTATTCTACCGATAGAATCAAATAAAGTGTCTCTAAGAGATTCCACCCATCTACAAAAAGGACTCGTGGATGGTTCAGTGATAATATCTTTCCATATTCCATCAGTATGCTTGATCATCCAAGTCCTGTTACTTGTGTTCCACCCTCGCAATATGACTGCGTTGCGCCACAACGGCGATGATAAATTATTAATTGTCCAAGAATTATAGTCTTGTATGTTTTTGAACTGTTCTAGTTGATTTCGGTCGATGTATCTATCACAATAAAACTGATAATGGGTGAAGAATTCATAACCATTAAGTTCTTTCGGCAATAAACAGCTACCGCCTCCAGGTGTTGAGCCGATTGCTTCTAGATATGAGTTTATTTCTTGTACAATGATTTCTCTGTTACTAGGCAATTCAACGAGATGAGATAAATCTAACCAAGGCACACTATCTTGACCACAGCCCAAAATGCCGCACTCATACCACTTAAAGAACGGCTTCGATAAGCCATCATTTATTCGTTTATGTATCCATATGTTTGGTATACTATCAACATTGCTATACGTATTCATGGTGGTGTAGGAGGGGGTTTACTCTCATCTCGGTTCAAATGCAGAACAGGCTTTCATTAAGCTACTACACCTGGAGAGGGGGTCATAGACTCCACCAACTCCGTTAATCGTTCGCAAACTTTTACGTTACCTTCGTCAGTAATGCCGTTCACGTTGAATACGTTTGATGGCACTTTGTACTGTTTGAAAATATCTAGTATATCCACATTTACCATACCGCTGGTGAACTTGAACCAACTAGGTATAGATTTATGCCATACATGAATTACTGGTATGTTCTTAGTTACGCAATACCCATCAATCTGAACTAGAGCGCCATAAAATCTATTCATTTGTAAATCAGGCGTGTAGAAATATTTTCTATAAGTTTGTGTTGCCTTAGAAAAGTTTTCAGGAGTTTCAAATCTTTTGATAAATTTTTCGTTGTGATCTTTAGTATGTTCCTGAGACCAATCCTTAAACAAGTATTCGCCTCTGTGTTCAGCAACATTGTTTATTCCGATGTCTCTATCGCAACCTGGCAAAAATAGAAACTGTGCTTCACAATGAAATATAATTGCTAAATCAGGCTTGGTCTTTTTAAGTTCATATAGGATACGTTCTTCGCTTCCTTGTCTAACACCAGTGTTTACAATCTCAAGACCGTGTTTTTCAGCAAACAAGTCAATATAACTGTTTGGGCCTCTATAAGCACAATCACTATTGCCGTAAAATCCTACTGTTTTCATTAGTTACTAAATATCGCTATGTATAAATTTGTTGACTGTCACTATGACAGGGAATCATTGATTGAGTTATTTAGTGTCGCTAATAAGTCTAGAATCAAATCTCTGTATCAAGTCACGGATGATCTGATGGGCAAAGATTGCGTTGATAGTGTGTTCGCACAGTTTCCTAATATTGCTCACGCTCATCACAATGTCGAACTAGGTAGGCTATCAACTTATGTGAAGCCGTATATTAGTCCTGGCAACAACGGACTTGTTATCATTCCTCTAGAAGGTTCATTGACTATGAACTTTTACAGTTACTCAGGAACTAGAGAAACTCTACATCCATCAAGAAGGATGAGATTGAGCGAACTAAATGATATCAAGTCAACTCTGTTAGAAACTGTTATTGTAGATAGACCAATTATATTCAATGGCTTAGTGCCTCATGATTATCAGCCTACTGATGATAGCATCTTAATGCTTATTCTAAAGATACCACTAGATACTGATTGGCGGATAGTATAGGATTCGAACCTATGCGCCAACTTTCGTCAACGACGGTTTAGCAAACCGCTCCCTTAACCACTCGGGCAACTATCCATATTTGGAGTACTGAGTCGGATTCGAACCGACGAAACAACGGATTTGCAATCCGAGCCATTAGACCGCTCTGGTATCAGTACATAATATTGGCCCCACTGCTGGGATTCGAACCCAGATTCCTTCCTTAACATGGAATAAGAAAATTGCTGAACGTACTCTTAACAGAGTCACCCTTTTATAAGTGTCCTAACCATTAGACGACAGCGGGATATTTTTCTATAAATTATCGATAATAAATACACCATGGACAACTATTATTATCAAGAACTAAATTGGGTTTCTGACTTTTCTCACACAGGAGAAACGTTCAAACGATGGTGCGTTGAAGAAAAGGGCAACCATCGTTATTTTCAAATGCATGTTGATCGTATTTGTGATGAGTTTGAAATTTATAAAAATTTACGAGACACGCTTAAAAAACATGACCTAATTTTATACAAGTGTAAATTTATGCAAATGGATCCAGGAGTTTTTATGAAGATTCATGTCGATCAAGGAGTCGCTAGAGTCGATATCTCGGAAGATGATCTTGTTTATTATAGCGAAACTCGTGCTATAAAATACATCGAAGTTTCATCCCCTGTTGAAGTAGCTTTAAATATTCCTCTTTTAAATACAGAACATCATATAACTCGATGGTTCAGGCATGATGATTGTGATGTTAATATAAAAGGGGCCGCTTGTGGACCACAACCCATGTTAGATTTATCTAAATGGCCTAACAAAGACAAATTAGTTGAGGAGCGTTGTGTTGCTAGTTTTAGAATGAGTAAGCCATCACTAATACGCACAAATGAATTGCATAATGTTGATGCCAGACACAGCGATAAAACTCGTTGGATACTTAGTACTAGACTCACTGACGCACATACTGGTGAGTTTTTATCATGGAATGAACTTAACAGAGTTCATAATATTAAATTCTAATGGTCTGGGTAGGAAGAATCGAACTCCCACTACAGGCATCCAAGGCCCGGCGACTGCCACTATCATATACCCAGATAAAAATTGGTGCGGGTGGAGAGAATCGAACTCTCGACTAAACGTTGGCAACGTTTGATTTTACCATTAAACTACACACGCATATAAAACAGGATGATGTGTCTAAGCCGGGACTCGAACCCACGACACGCCCCCAGCGGGCCAGCCTGCAGAAAGTTTGGTTGCAGAAAAGTGTTTGCTGTATTCATCCTAAACTTGGTGGTCGGTACTGGGATCGAACCAGTGACCTTCGCAATGTCAATACGATATTCTACCGCTGAAATAACCGACCATATTGAAACACACTCTCGACGTAAGGGGTCTTTTCACCGCGCTGGTTAGGCTGCTTCATAGCGAGACTCAGGTACTAACCAACCTGCTCGAAGTCTGCTATCAGTGATGAATGTATTTCAATATGGTGCCTCTACTCTGATTCGAACAGAGAGAACTGCTCCTTTTGAGAGAGCCGACTTTACCAATTTGTCCATAGAGGCATTAACAGGTTCTCTTTTTACGTGCTACCATTACACCACAGTAGTGACCAACCTACTGCCAGGATTCGAACCTGGACCCTCTTTTTTCCAGAAAGATTATTTAAAGTTGCTGAAAAGAACCTAATGGTCAAACTAACAGGATCATCTTTTTAGGCGGTCGCTCTACCAACTGAGCTACATCGTCCATGAGAACGAAGGTGGGGGTCGAACCCACGACATACTGCTTGTATTAAGATTTGCTGAACTGATCCTAAACTTGGCGGAGAGCAGAGGAGTCGAACCCCATCCGCCGCTAAGCAGAACCGGGTTTTCAAGGCCCGTCGCAGGACCATCCCCGCTGCATTACTCTCCATGATTTGGTGGTGATAAGTGGTACCGAGCCACTCTCGTCGGCTTATGAAACCGCTACGCATCCATCTACGTCATATCACCGTTGTGTGGAGCCTCCGGAGCGATTCGAACGCCCGACTCCTTCGTTCGTAGCGAAGTACTCTAAGTCCACTGAGTTACGGAGGCATAATTGGTGCTCAAACGCAGAATCGAACTGCGATCACTCGCATACCAAGCGAGTGTAATAGCCGTTATACTATATGAGCGATATTTGGTGCCACAGACTGGACTCGAACCAGTAACACAAGGATTTTCAATCCTCTGCTCTACCATTGGAGCTACTGCGGCAATAAATTGGGGTGTATGATGGGATTCGAACCCACGCATATCGGAATCACAACCCGAGGTCTTAACCACTTGACGACATACACCATAAACTTTTGGTACCCATGATAGGACTCGAACCTACAGAACCCGCGACCTCAACGCGGTGAATATACCAATTCTTCTACATGGGCAAATATTTGGCTCCGGTCTCAGGATTCGAACCTGACTTCAAGGATTAACAGTCCTCCGCCCACACCTAGTTTGCTTCACCGGAATAAATTATAAATTCTTTGTATTTTGATTGTTTGCCAAAAGAAATAAAATTCTTTGACACGATTTTATCTTTTGGTATCAATGCCGTTAGTTCAGTCTTGATGTGATATAGAAACAATAAATCCCAATCTTGTTCATCTACATATTTACAAGTTAGGTTTTTTCCATTGTTACCACCCTTTACTGAAATCTCAAAGGCGGCTACTCCATCTGGCTGTTGACCACTTGATTTAACTTGAACTTTTTGTAGCACCCCGTCTTTAGATGCTATCAAGTCCCAATCTTCACTATCAGTGAGTGGCAATGCCACACCATAACCATTCTTTGTAAAATAGGCTATAGCTTGACCCAATCCCGCATTTCCCTGCTTTAAACTATTTGAAAACATAATTCTCTTTCTTGACTTTAAGTCAAGTATTTATAGTACTCGGATTCTACGGAATAAATTTTGTGGTTCCCACGACAAGAATCGAACTTGTGTCTCAGCGTTATCAGCACTTTGCTCTGCCATTGAGCTACGCGGGAATAAATTGTTGGCAGAGGTAACTGGATTCGAACCAGTGATCACGATTTCAAAGACCGTTGCTTTAGACCAGACTAAGCTATACCCCAACAAAAATGGCGACCCAGGAAGGATTTGAACCTCCGACATTCGGTTTTGGAGACCGACGTTCTGCCAGACTGAACTACTGAGCCATTATAAAACAGGATAGAATTTTTACAGGTTAGATTAAAAGTCTAGTGTATAAAGTTGCTGTTACTATCCTTAAACTTGGTGGAGACCGAGGGAGTTGAACCCTTCTAGACATCCTCCTTGCAAGGGAGAACCGTAGCCCGCTACTGTCCCCAAATTGTGGTGGAGTGAGTAGGGATCGAACCTACCTGTGCCGTAGCACCACGGGGTTACAGCCCGCTAGAACACCATTGTTCCATTCACTCCAGTATTATCAAACACACTATCTGCGGCATTTCAGCCCATGTCAGCTTAATGTGTTTAAGAATACCCTCTAACTTAATAGAGGATATGCTAGAGTCAGTGCTCTAGCCAGTGATTTTACTCTCCGCGTTATCGCCACAGATTTCATCCTACTGTCCGCCCGTTTGCTCCATGTTTTAAGTGCGGAGCGGGACCTCGTTTCCCTTTTTCATTTCACACTTTTTATAAAATCGTATCGCCCAAAAACAAAACCCTGAGATTTTGGTCTCAGGGTTCTTAGTATCTTGTTAGATTAAGGGATTCTACTTATGTAGTTACTCCCTCTAAGAACCCTGTGGTGTGCTCTGGGCGATCATTACCAATAAACGCAATGCTGGCACCCATGGCTGATTTAGACGCATTTGACCAATAGCCGGATACGAGCGAAGTCGTTCCCTGCGCTTGGGGCAATGTTCTAAATTGGCAGTGTAATGACAGTTTGTTCATTGTTTTCTCTTTAAAAGTTTACTAGGCGCTGACCGAATTATCAGCGTCTAGGTTGTATTGTAATCTATTTAGCATTTATTGTCAAGAACTATTTTTCTTTTGTTATCCAAAAGTTGTTAAGCTCTCTTCAACTAATCTAAGACTCTAGTGTAACAGGAGTTTGAGTTCCTGTCAAGAACTTTTTTGTTGTATTTTTACAACACTGTTCCAAACTTTTGTCTTTGATGTTTGCTATTGTAAGTTATTTAGTATTTTTTGTCAAATCGTGGTTGAAATAGCTATTTTTCCTACATTAGCAACATTCTAGCACATTCCAGTCGCTCATTGTAGCAAAAACGTCTTCTGGAATGTCCACATGCTCATCAAAATCGTAGACCCAGTAAAATCGCCACTCGTATGAAATACTCTTGTGTGAGTAGTTATCAGTGAATAGCATCAGAGTTTTAGGAACATCTGGATACATAATGACTGTTTCCTTGCCCTCTTCTAGTTCGATTCTTAGCTTGCTTTTCATTTCATCAATAATTCGGTCCTCATCGTATTTGTAACAAAATGTTATTGTTCGCTTTGTTACTGAACGATGCTTATGCTTGGGATTGAAGGCTCCAGGAGGCTGAATGATCAAAAGACTGTTGAATGACTTTTTGCCAACCGTATCAATTATTGAACTAACTTCAGTCCACTGGTCAACTATCAAATCTCGCATCTCAACTGGCATAATGACTGGGTCAAGCAACTTATGCAGACTTGGCGCAACCGTTGGTCCATTATTAGAAAAATCTCGCTGTTTCAAGTTAGAAATTTCACTATGACTAAACGGCACCGTGTCAAATACTGATTGTTCGACTATCGAAGATTCGCCAGTCTCCTCATCGTTGACCCATCTACCTATTTGATAGAATCTACTTGCTCTAAGCGCCTCAAAATCCATACTATTGTTCCTCTATTGTTTTCCAGCCTAGTTTCAGCAGGTCTTCTCTAATTTCATCAGTGACCACGCACTCTCCAACGAAGCCACTACTATCGTTCTCGTTTCTAATACCGCTACAGTACCAGTCAATGTAGTCGCCTTCTTGTCGCATATCAGCAATGATGCCTCCGGCATAACGCCAGCTACAACTCCAAGTTTGTTCCATCAAGATAGGAATAGTCTCCAGCTTCATGAACTCATTGTTACACATAGCGGCATATAAGTTCTGAGCATAGACTTCGCTAGAACGAACTTTGTCTAGGATCCACTGAGTGGTCCGTAAATCGTATTCCATGTTGTTCTTTTGCCACTCTGGATCTTGCTCACGCTCGAACTTTTGTTGCTTTGCTGACTTATAAAAGTCTACCATGGCCAGCACGTCCTCATCGTTATCTGGAGTTTTGCCCTCCTCAGCCTTACGCTCAAGATACTTAGTAGCTTGGAAGGTGTGTCTGGCGTCGGAACTTGATAAAGTCATTTCTGTTCTTGCTTGTTGGTATCAGGTAGAGGTGGTGGTACCCATTGTGGGCGTGGTTGCTTCTTACCAAAGATAGCATCAATTCTGTTACCGAACTCTTCCTGTGGAATGGAAAATGGTCTAGGCTTACTGCCTTTACCGCCGTCACTCATTATAATACTCCTTGTTAGTTGTTGTCAACTAAATATGATAATGAAAACATCCAAAATAAACTACCTATTCTTATTCCAGATCATTACTCACATTAGCGTGATATTTATGTTGATGTGGGGTAGCTGGCAACATTATCTTGCCGCGTTTGTCGTGTTCTTCTTTACTGGCTCGATTGGCATGAGTGGCACATATCATCGCTTACTCAGTCACAAGAGTTACTTGGCGCCTAAGTGGTGGGAATATTTTGGTAGTTTGTGTGGCACCATCGGCGGTACAGGTAGCACTATTGCGTGGTGCTCTGTACATCGTGAGCATCATCGCTTCACAGACACCGATCGTGACCCACACTCGCCACACCATCAACCATGGTGGAAGGTACAGTTCTTCAGTATGTTTCATGAACCTCATGTTCGCTATGTGCCTGATATGCTACGTAGCAAATTTCATCTACAATTACACAAGAACTATTGGCTAGTTCATGGCTTGTATGCGGTTGCTTGCTGGACTTATGACCCGTTTGCCATCGTATATCTATGGCTGTTCCCTAGCTTTATCTTGTGGCATGCTGGTAGCAGTATCAACACCTTATCACACATGGTAGGCTGGCAAGATCACGAAAGCAAAGATACAAGCACTAATCACTGGTTGACTGGCATCTTTGTTTGGGGCGAAGGTTGGCACAACAATCACCACGCTACTCCTACACAAATGAACTTTGGTGAGAAGTGGTGGCAGATTGATGTAACGTATTATGTGTTGAAACTGCTACGCTTCAAGCCTTCTTATCAGAAGTAACTTTCTTTTCTCGGCCTTTGCTGTAGAATACGTGATTGCCGATTGTTGTTACTTTCTTATAGACCCACTGAGGTGCGGCCGTGATTGCGTGAAAGAACAGCACGTTATTAGGCAGTAAGTTGTCCCACTTGTCAGTAATCATTACTTCTGTAGCGATTGCTAGTGCTTGAGCATACTTTGCGCTTTTGATGCTGGGCTGGCCACGATTCTCACATACCCATGAGAATTGACATAAGGTGCCCACAACATTGCCACTACTGTCTGCGATAGGTGTGCGTTGATACACAACTGAGCATGGGTCTTTAGCAAACTTGTGTAGCACTCTGTTCATAATGACTTTAGCAACTGCTACTTGGCCTGCTAGTGGTTCGTTACGTGCTTCGTAGTAGATAGCAGTGGCAATACATTGTGCTTGCTTGATATCTAATTTGGCTACTGGTGGTAGTGGCATTGGCTGCGACTGACCTAGATTTGATGCTACAAAAAATGTAGCGAATAGCATAACGCATAGCGTTATAACGCTTCTTGAAATAAGCATAGATTATCCTTTGACTCGTAAGAAGCTAAGCTGAAGACTTGTTATTATTGTTATACGTCCCAGCAATCGCAGTTACATAGGGTAACTTGGGCGATGGCTTCTTGGACATCAAGCTGGCTTGATGTATCGGCTATTAGTTCAGGTTCAACTAATTGGCCCCAAGGTGTGTCTACTAGACTCTGTTGCGATGAGCTATCAGAGTACTGACACTGTGGCGGTGATTGAATCACCAAACGGACCGTATCTTGATTGTATCCTTTACCTCCGTTAGTAACAACGATACTGGTCACACTACCATCAATGGTAGATATTTTAGGAGTGAATGTGGCTTGTACATCCACGTTGACCGGATACACCATCACTGATGGTGGATTGGCAACTGAGTATCCAGCTCCTGATGTATTTATCGTAACTGCCGTGATAGTGCCGTTTACAACGGTGGCCAGAGCACTTGCAGCACAAGTATCAACATAATTGCTGACATCGTTCTGTAGTTCGCCGTCAGTTCGCTCTAATCGTGTTGCGTTACGTGCTTCTCTGAGTGCGGCAACTAGTGATTGGCCACCAACATAGCGTTGGTCAGATAGTAAGCCTAAAATTCTAGAACTTTGACCGTCAGCATTGTCAATAGCATACGCTTCAATTTGACTTACGAAACTCTCAACACTGAATTCAGGTACGTTCTCTAGCAGTTGTTGAGGATTATCAATAACATACGGCTGCATTCTTTGCTCAGTAGTCATTTGTGAACCTAGTTTGTTCCACATGAAATTGAGTTGATCCATCTGAGCCGCATTTATTGTGCTTCTAGTTCTAATTGCGGCGATTTCTGCGTTTGCTTCGACGATCTTAGTGCTTAGTAATGACCAGTTTGACGCTGTAGCGGCTGCTAACATCTGAGTGTATATGTCTTTGAGTGCGGTAGTAGCTAATGAGTTGATTGACGAAATAATTTTATCGTAATAATAATCAATGTATGGATAGCCAGCAGCCGAGCCAAAGAAATCAGCCATCTTATATGTGCCGTCAGCGCCAGTACCTAACGCTATCTTATCAAGTGTATTGTCTACGAATGAGGTGTTTACTGCTGTGCCGTTTGTAGTCGTAATCAAGTTCATGCCCTTAGTTACTAACTCTAGGTTAGCAACAATCTGGGCGAACTTTTCAATCTTCATACTTCTAATGAACTTGATTTGTTGCATTGTCATTGAAAATGCGCCGTTAGTAAGCACTAAGTCTTTTGAAAGAATGCCTTCTAGATATGTACCCCAGTTTTCGATTGAAGGGTTAGCGCCGCTGCCGCTGAAAATGAACTTGTAAATCTTAGCACTGTTAGATATGTTTCTGTCTAAGTTGTACTGAGGTACAGTTAGGGTTGTGTATGAAGTAGGCATCAACTTCTTGATATCAAGTAAGTCGCTTAGGTAAGTAATGCCTGCTGTTTTACAGTTTAGAGAGAATAAGATTTCATCTAAGTCATTGCCTGTAATTAAGCCGAATGATTTGTAGAGTTTTACTTCTTGCTCATTTGTCGGTGTGTAATCTGTTGATAGTATGTCAAGTACTTCTGTTGCTTGTAAATCAGAATACAAGGTCATAGCAATTTTGACTGCTTGTGTTAAGCACTTGTTGTCTTGTAAGGTGCGTAGTAATACGCTAGGTAGTCCGAACTTGTTGATTTGTGATAAGTCGATTGCTCTACCTGTGTTTAACAAGTCTGTACCGAATGCAGCAAACGCAATAGACACGCCACTGATATCACTGGTAGTCAAATCGTCCATGTTACTAAACATGCCGCTTTTGAAACTCTTAGAGTTTGCTAAACTTGCGATGCGCTTGTTTTGTGATTCTTTGAACGAATATGCTTTCTGAAATGAATCGCAGAATAAGTTGAATCTGTTGAATGATTTACCGCGCCACATTTCATAGTATGCTTGCTTAGCAATAGTACCGATGAAGCCGTCTTTGAAATAAGCGTCATACTCGTTGTTGTAAGAGGTGCCCGAAAGCGTGATTGAGTTTAAGCCGTCTGATGCTGTAGGTTCAAGAATAGCTTTATAAGAGTCGTATGGTTTTTGCCAACTGCTGATTTGATCTTGGCCGCCCGTCGTGTATGGTCGTGCTGGCCAAGAATAGAGCCATGCTAGTTTGCCTGCGGCCTGTTGTACATAACTGTACTTAGTAACAACAGGGTAGTTTTTAGGCGGATAGTTACCACTCAACTGATTGCCGGTTGTTTCGTCCCAACTGCCGTAACCAGCGTATGTAGGCATGAATGTGTCTGGTCTGCTGTTACCTAGAGCAGGACAAACGCTTTGCCCTATTTGTAGCATTGCTCTGTAGATGTTAACGTTAGCTTGAGATGGGGTTGCGCCTAAGTTTGTATATGCTGTTTGAATAGCAAGAGTTAGATTTTTTAGTGCGGTGTCATTTACTAACTTGCCTGGCGTGTAACTTGTTGACCATGAACCAGCGTAAGTTCTAGTAGCACTAGAAATTTCAATGCCTTCAGGATCACCAGAAGTATTAGCAGGTATACCTAGTGTCGGGTCGGCTGCGTGATTAGGCGCACCAGTGAATGAACTTAGTACGTTTAGCTGTAGTGGGGTAAATTTGCCTGAGAAACTCATGATCCGAATACGTCTCCGCTACCGTCTGCTATGCTATGTCCACAAGATGTACTTGTACCCTTCATAACTGCTGGTTTACCTTCAATGAATACCGTAGATGTTACACCGCCAGTTGTTTTTGATGAAGCGTGTGGTGGATGTGGTCTGCCAAATGGTGAATGAGGAGTAATAGGACTCACGTGAAGCGCGGCAGGCTTGCCGTTGATAAACACGGTGCTTGCCGCGTTCGTCAGGGTGCCGCCAACTCCGTTTGTATCTCCTACTCTGCTCAATCCAGCCATTGTTTATCCTAGTACGATTTTCTTCTCTGGTACTTTGATGCCTGTTGTTGCTTCAAGATACTTCATCTTGATATCTTCATCAGTTTCAGAATACACAGTGATAGTACTAGTATTTAGCATGAATTCTCCCTTAGGATCAGCAGTAAATACTGTTGGCATAAAGCCCATGCCCTTGGCGCTAGGAGCGATGGATACAGGCTCTTCGATTTTTAGGAAGTCGCCGCCTGACTGAATAACTTTAGTGATTAGTTCTTCACCACTTGTTAGCTTAAACGTGTATACTGTGTTTGGTTTTAGTGCGAGTTGCATTAGTTTCTTACCTTTGTGTTAAATTCTTCTTCTGACATACCAGCTAAGCCTTGAAAGCCGCCTGGGATGTGGTGTGTGCCGTTGTAGATTTGTGGTACCGAGCGGAAGCCCGCTTCGACTAACATCTCACGAGCTTCTGGTTGTTTAGTAATGTCGATGTATTCGTATGCTACACCTTTACTCTCTAAGAGAGCTTTTGCTTGGTCACAGAATGGGCACTGTGGTTTGCCGTATACTTTAATCATTTTATTTTCCTTTGTATTATATTATAGCGCGGGTAGGGCTTCTTTGTCAACAGTATCGGACATAACGCCGATAACATAGTTTGTTGATTCTGTCTCTTGTAGTGCTGACTGCTTCTTGCCAATGTTCACGTGTTTGTTGAACCATGGAATAGGAGTAGTCTTGGGGTGAGCGCCTTGATAGCGGATGCCGATATCTTTTAGTCTGTTGAAAGCAGTGAAGTCAACAAAGTCTTTTAAGATTTCAGCGTTTAGGCCAATAACTGGGCCCTTGATGAATAAGTAGTCTGCCCATGCTTTTTCTTCGGCAATGACTGACTCATATAAGGCATATACTTCAGCGGCACATTCATCTACGATAGCGGCGAATCTAGGGTCATCTTTGACTACGTTGTTGATTAGCCATGCTGTCCACTCTGTGTGTAACAATTCATCTTGTAGGATGAGTGAAATGATATTGCCGTTGCCGATGTAAATCTTGTTCTCGACCATCGCTAAGGATGTAGCAAATGATACCATGAAACGTAAGGCTTCTAGTGCGTAAGAGGCGTGTAGTGCTAGCCAGATTGCTTTGATGTGTGACTTCTCTGGGCAGTTGTTTGGGTCGCCGTCTGTTTCTTTGATACAGTTGAGTTTGTGTAACTCATCATAGTAGCGACCTACGCTAGAAGCCATGTCTACGATTTCTTTTGTGTCGTGAATTGTATTGAATACTTCTTTAGGGACACCATAGACGTTACGAATGATGTGTGAGTATGACTTAGAGTGAATGTTAGTTTCAAAGAATGACCAGTTACTTACTAAGCCTTCGAGTTCAGGGATAGAGATAACTGGGCCGAATACTTGTGCCGGTGCTCGACCTTGAATACTGTCTAGTGCTGTTTGACGAAGTAGATTACTAGTAAAGATGTGCTTGACAGCATCCGACGCTTCTTTGTGATCGATCTTGTCTTTTGTTAGTGAGACTTCTTCAGGCACCCAGAAGAAGCCACGTGCTGTTTCTTCGTACTTAGCAATCTTAGGATACTTGACTTCTTCAAAGCGTTGTACTGTTACTGGACCAGCAGGGTCAAGAAACATTGTTCGTTTTAGATAGTTTGTTTGTTGTGATAGGTTGTATTGGTCTTTGCTCATTTGTCTTCGTCCTTGTAAAAATCATCATTTATTGTTCCAGCGCTTTCGCATATTCTTCTTGTCATAAAATTACAATATGTGTAATTATTGAATTCTTCTATTGATTCAGATAGTACATATCGGTAATGCTGTCCGACAAGATCATTTCTAAAGTATTGTTCCAACTCTTCAGGCGAACTTAGTTGCTTCAGGGTCTGACCAGCTCTTGATTTATTAGTTACGTCATAAACACTAATATGTTTTCCCATAGACAATAATTTCTTCCATATTTCCAAACCACGATCAGTCATTTGATTGTCACTAGTAAACATAAGGGATTTTGGTTTTACTATTTCAAGAGCGTTCAGATAGAGATCAACGGCCCCTGGCCTTGTGCCTTTGAATTTTTCATTTTTCTGAGTGTTCATTATTTTTACAGACTGTTGTGTTTTTTCCATATAAGTTATTACTGATACTTCGTTGGAAAGTCTACCGAACACATAGAGAGTTGATTCGCTTTCTGATTTGAATATGTTTTGACTGATCTGGTTTTCACCAAATATAGAAATAAATTCTTGTAAATTATTCAACAACCCTGGAAAGTCATTTCTTGCCTTGATTCTCTGAGGCATCTCCTGTAACCAAGACTCGTAGAAATGCCACCTGGTGTTGTCATCATTTTTATAATCGTATTGTCCTTCGCTCATTTTATTCTTTCTATGTTTTAAAGTTATACCATATGCCCGTATATGGCATCAGTAGTTGATTCTCTTTTAGAATACTGTGTTCCGCATAGTGATCCGACTGTTCCAGTATCCATGTATATCTAAATTTGTCAGGGTCGTTTTCGTTCGAAGTATATAACTTCTCAATGGCTACTCGATAAGCGTTAGGATTAGATTCATCAATGATATATTCAGTTTCAGTGTCGAATATTTTTGGATATATCCCTAAACTTGGCAAAGTTTTTGTCCACAATTTTTCCGCCGAACTTGATTGCTCTACATCACTCTGAATGGACTTTTTCATTATCTCTTTTACGTACTTATATATTTTAGCACCTAAATTATTTCCTCTGTACTCTCCATAAGTTTGTAAATTCTTGGCTTGCCAAACTTTACCGTTTAGTCTAGAAATAAATCCAGCAAAAGCCGCTATTTTATCTCCGTTAGATAAAATAATTATGCGCTCATCACCACTCTCAAGATATCTCACTTGAAGATCATCGATTGTACCGTAGCCATCTTTGGTCATTGGCAACAACTTTTGAACATTTCTAATCGGAAAGTCCTGAGTCGAGATTCTTAAAATTTCATCAATTCTCATGTTAATTCCAATGACGAATCACACCTGCTACGATAAAGCAGTTAGTGATGATGTATGTTAGTATTATAACAGTTCTGACTAGGGCAATCAAGTCACTCTCGGAGTCAGTTGATCCACTTTTATCTCCGAGTGCTTTGGCCCATATTCTCCATAGTTTCTTCATTCTTTGACTAGTATAATTTTACCATCTTGTTCGATTACGTCCACAACTCGTTTGAGTTCATCGTTCTCTTGTACATAGACTGGTACTTCTAGTGGTCTATTTCTAGCACCACTTGCTGGTAGTGCTAGTTTTGCCCAGAAGTTTTTTAGCATGAAACTGATGTTATAGGCGTCTATCATATTAGTTAGCCTTTATAGCACGGCTCACTGTTGCCGTGCCTTGTATTACATTTTTCGCAATATGGTTCCATGATATCTCCTTAATGAAATTGGTCTGCTTCTGTTGATGACTTGTTAGCAACTGTTGATGTGGCACCAACTGCCTCGCTAATTAGGTCAAAGTAGCCTACACCAACTTCACGCTGATGTTTAACTGTTGTAAAGCCGCGTTCTTGTGCCGCAAACTCACGCTGTTGCATCTCCGAGTAACCGGCCATGCCGCGTTGCTTGTATGCTTCTGCCAGTTCGAATGTAGCAAGATTGACGGAGTGGAAGCCTGCTAATGTAATAAACTGGAACTTGTATCCTAGTTCACCTAATTCACGCTGAAACGTTTCGCACTCGTCTTCACTTAAAAACTTGCGCCAATTAAAACTAGGACTGCAATTATAAGCCAACATTTGGTCCGGAAACTCAGCATGTATAGCATCGGCGAATTTCTTAGCTTGTGCAATATCAGGTGTACTAGTTTCGAACCATAAGAGATCAGCGTAAGGGGCATAAGCAAGACCTCTGCTAATACAAGCATCAATGCCATTTTTAAATTTGTAAAAGCCTTCTTCAGTGCGTTCATTGATAATGTAATCCTTGTCTAGTGGATCATGGTCGCTTGTGATTAAGGTTGCTGATTCTGCGTCAGTACGAGCCATGATAACTGTGTCTACGCCAGCAACATCGGCTGCTAGTCGTGCCGCGTTTAGTGTGCGAATCATCTGTCCTGTAGGGATGAGTACTTTGCCACCTAAGTGGCCGCATTTCTTTTCGCTACTTAGTTGATCTTCAAAGTGTACACCAGCGGCGCCTGCTTCAATCATAGCCGACATTAGTTCGTATGAGTTGAGTGCGCCACCAAAGCCGGCTTCTGCGTCTGCTACAATGGGTAGAAAGTAATCTGTTGTTTGATTGCCCTCTGAGTACTCAATTTGATCCGCACGACGGAATGCGTTATTGATTCCCTTGACAACTTTAGGCACTGAATCAACTGGGTATAAAGATTGATCAGGATAAGTTTGATTAGCAGTGTTGTTAGCAGCCGCTACTTGCCAGCCACTCAAATAGATTGCTTTGAGTCCTGCTTTAGCGTGTTGTACTGCCATCTGTCCATTGTAAGCACCAAGTGTATTGATGTATGGCTCAGTTGCTAGTAGTTGGCGAAGTTTTTGTGCTCCACGTTTTGCTAGTGTGTGTTCGACTTGGACACTACCTTGTAATCGGCGTACCGTGTCTTGTG
>JACCDO010113513.1_pt1 | contig 19694 bp, 24 predicted proteins | sample 7446101 | NCBI WGS metagenome assembly JACCDO01 (sample SAMN15323440, study PRJNA562643) | freshwater metagenome | isolation source: river surface water | place: USA:Blue River Watershed | collected 2017-08-16
AGCGGTGTTTTTGGCCTTTAACAAGCCCGACCACACCATCATGGGCATCTAGCTGGCCGAAGGAGGTCACCTGACCCACGGGATGCCGCTCAACCTCAGTGGCAAATGGTTCAACGTGGTGTCCTACGGCCTCAACGCCAAGGAAGCCATCGATTACGACGCCATGGAGCGGCTTGCTCATGAGTCGCGCCCCAAATTGATCATTGCAGGCGCATCGGCGTATTCATTGCACATTGACTTTGCGCGCTTTGCCAAAGTCGCCAAAGAGGTGGGGGCCATCTTCATGGTGGACATGGCCCACTATGCCGGACTGATCGCCGCAGGCGTCTACCCCAACCCAGTACCCCATGCCGACGTGGTGACCTCCACCACCCACAAGAGCCTGCGCGGCCCACGTGGCGGCATCATCCTCATGAAAGCCGAGCACGAAAAAGCCATCAACAGTGCCGTGTTCCCCGGTTTGCAAGGTGGGCCTTTGATGCACGTGATTGCCGCCAAAGCTGTGGCCTTCAAAGAAGCTCTGGGCGGTGATTTCAAAACCTACCAAAAACAAGTGGTGGCCAATGCCCAGGTGGTGGCCCAAACCCTGACTGAGCGAGGTCTTCGCATTGTCAGCGGTGGCACACAAAGTCATGTCATGCTGGTTGACTTGCGCGCCAAAGGCATCACAGGCAAGGAAGCCGAGGCCGTGCTGGGCAGCGCCCACATGACCATCAACAAGAACGCCATCCCCAACGACCCCGAAAAACCCATGGTGACCAGTGGCATTCGGGTCGGCACGCCCGCCATGACCACACGAGGCTTCAAAGAAGAAGAAGCCAAGCTGACCGCACATTTGATCGCCGATGTGCTGGACGATCCCCGCAACCCCGAGCACATTGCCAAGGTGCGAGCCCGTGTGAGCGAACTCACCGCGCGCTTCCCGGTTTACCGCTGAACCATGAAATGTCCCTTTTGCGCCCATCCCGACACCCAGGTGGTTGAAACCCGGGTGGGCGAAGAAGGCGACGTCATCCGCCGCCGCCGTCGGTGCGCGGCTTGCGACAAACGCTTCACCACCTACGAGCGCAGCGATGTGACCTACCCGACCATCGTCAAAAAAGATGGTCGGCGCATCGAATACGACCCCAACAAATTGCGTGCCTCCATGCAACTGGCCCTGCGCAAAAGGCCAGTGAGCACCGAACAACTCGATTCGGCGCAGGAACGGATTCAGGAAAAACTGCTGTCCTTTGCTCAGCGTGAAATCCCGTCAACCCGCCTGGGTGAGTTGGTCATGCGCGAGTTGAAAAAACTCGACAAAGTGGCCTACATCCGTTTTGCCAGTGTCTACCGCAGCTTTGAGGACATTGACGAATTCAAAAACTTGGTGGACGAATTCCGTCGCTGAACTTGGTCTTGGGCGAGATTCAGATTTCGCAGACGCTTGGTGAATGCATCACACCCAAGATTTGTTGATGCGTCCAAGATGGGCGCATGTCCTTCACACCGATTCTTCTTTCGCTGTCCATCCTGGCTCTACTTGGTGGCCTTGCTTTGCCTGCATGGCAAAACGCCTGTACGCAGGCCTTGCTCAAAGCCCGCGCGCAGGCGCTGATTGGCGACACGCAATGGGCGCAGTGGCAAGCCTTGCGCTTGGGCGAACCCATTGACATCAGCCCTTTGGCCTGTGCCCAATCAGCTCGCGCCTCAACCGATTGGTCTTGCGGTTGGCAAGTGCTGCGCCTCAATTCCAATGTCGCAGCTCAAAACCAAGTGTTGTGGCAACGAGAGTTCAACCCCAACATCCGCATGACCGCTTTCGCAACGGCAACGGCGGTGCAATCCGCATCCAATTGGCACTTCGACGCACAGGGTCGATGGCGAATGGGGGCCATGCGCGTTGAGTGGTCAGCATTGGGGCGAGCAGGCTCTGCCTCGGGCTATACCGTTTGTGTCTCCAACACCGGACGTTGGCGCTGGCAATCGGGTTTGGGGTGCTCCTCATGAGCACTCACACACGAGAGCGCAGTGGGCACCCGCAATCGGGTTCTTTGCAAATCGACGCACTCATGGCTTTGCTGGTCTTGGGCGGCAGTGCCGTCTTGTGCCTTCATCTGGCCTGGCAAAACCTTCTGGGTCAGCGCTTGCAACAGCAGTGGCTGGACGCCATCGATTGGCTTGAGGGTTCAAGCGCCGCCTTGCACGTTTGGCCGCAAAGCCTCATCCACTGGCAGCAAGCCGGCTCTTTGCAAGCCAATCCTGACGCTCACTCCTGTGAGCGCTCATCATGTGCACTGGACGAATGGGCGCAATCGCTGGCCCAGTGGGGTCTTGGTCAATTGCCAGAGCTGATTCCCCAAGCACAAAGTCAATGGCTGACGCCGCAAAACCTCAACTGGCAAGCCGGACCCAGTCATTTCAGCCTAGCCATTCACACTTGGCAGGTGTCTTGGGGAATGGACACACCTCAAACCTTGTCTTTGCTGGTGAGCCCATGAACAGCCAGGGTTGGAGCTTGATCGATACCTCATTGGGTCTGGCCATTTCAGCCTGGTTGCTCACTGGCGGCCTGATGGCCTTGTGGCAAATCCAGCAAGCCGGTGAGCGCATGCGATGGCTCAACGAATGGTCAACCCACGAAGCATGGGTGAAACAGCTGATCTCACATCGCATGGGTCGCTTTGGTGCGCCATTGGCCCAACGTTCAGCGCCTGGCCACTGGAGTTTGGAATCCCCTTGGCCGATGTTGTCCACGAGTGATGCATCGCGTGGTCCATGGATTTTTTCCCACTGGAGCCAGCACACTGCACTCAATTGCCAAGGTGGAGAAAGCCTTTCACCCCGTCTCGCAGACGCCTTTTCTTTTGTCAGCCCCGACAAACTCATGTGCCAAAACCCCTTGCACGCTGGCAATGTGCGACAGACTTTGAGCGCAGGCATTCGCGGTTGGGTCGTTCAGGTGGCCGTTCAAAATCGCAACGACCCCCCATCGTTTCAGTGGCAAACCTTGGCACCCGCGCACACGGGAGAGGGGGTCTGGGCAATTCGCGTGTGCTGGCGCACCGCGCCCGAGCACGCCATGGCCGAGCCCTCTGCAACAGATCGCACCAGTCAGGCCTGGGATTGCGATTTGCCCCTGCTCCGCAGTGCCCACCGCGACCGCTGGCAGTGGCTGGCACATTGGAACAGCCGTCAGCGCTTGCCATGAAGTCCACCTCTTCAGGCATGGTCATGCCGCTGGCTTTGGTCTTGTGCAGCTTGTTTGCCGTGCTGGTCTTGTCCATGCAGCAGCTGAACTTGCAACAACCTGGCCTGATCCAAGCCAGGCTAGACACACTTCGCCAACGTGAGTGGGCATGGGTGGGCCTGCGCGCTGCCCTCATTGATGTTCATGCTCCCAGGATCGATGTTCGCCACCCCACCGAAACCGAAGATGCAGCGTCGCTGCTGGCCAACAGTTTGCCCGCCACCGTGAGTCAATGGCGGCGATGGTGGAGCAAAGCCTTGCCCCAGCAATGCAACGAGGGCATTTGCGTCGACCTGCAAGACGCCCACCTGCGTGCAACTTGGGTCGACAAAACCTCTGGCATAACCCTCAACCTCGCAACCTGGACCCAAGTTGGTCTGGTTTATTGGATAGAGCCCTTGCTGCTGAATCAAGGCAGTGCCGATGTCCAACTTGTTTTTCGCATCACAGTCAGGTCCGGGCCTCAGGTCTGGCAAGGCTGGTGGCGACCCACTGCGCCCCTGAGCACGCCCCAGCCCCAGGGCGAGTGGCTATCGCTATTGCCTTTGGAGGACGCATGAAGCAGTGGCATGCACAAGGCGGCTGGAGCCTCACCGAAACCTTGGTCTGTCTGGCCATAGGCGCTGTTCTCATGACTTGGGCTTGGCCGCAGTGGACAACGGCCCGTCAAAACCAGCATCGACAACATGCGCAAATGCACCTGCATCAGATCGCTCAGGAATTGGGTTGGGCAGCGTTGGTCACAGGCAAACGCCCCTCGCAACTGAGCGCAGCTCAAGCCATGGTGAGTGGATTGCCCTACCGCTTTGAGCTGGCCATACCCACCCATGCCAGCACGTCCTCAGGTGATGCAAATGCCTTTGTGCTGTGGGCCAAGCCCATGACAGGACAACTCTTGGACCCATGCGGCGAGATGTGGATGGACCAAACCGGGCGCAAAGGCGTGAGCAATGCACAGCGCTCTGCTCAGGCCTGCTGGGGGCGAGCGCCATAATCCCAGCATGCCTGCAACGTCATCCTCCACAGACCTCATGCACATGCGCCGGGCCTTGGCCTTGGCCGAATCGGCGCTTTACCTGACTTCTCCCAACCCCCGTGTGGGGTGTGTGCTGGTTGGGTCAGATGGGCAAGTGCTGGGTGAAGGCCATACCCAAGCCGTGGGGCAGGCCCATGCCGAAGTGATGGCGTTGCGCGATGCGGCCGCGCGTGGGTCCAAGCTCAAGGGTGCCACCGCGTATGTGACGCTGGAGCCTTGCAGTCATCATGGACGCACCCCACCCTGTTGCGATGCGCTGATCGAAGCCGGTGTGAGCCGGGTTTGCGTGGCTCTTGAGGATCCTTTTCCCAAAGTCGCAGGCCAAGGCATCGCCCGGCTGCGAGCCGCTGGCATCGTGGTGGAAGTGGGTTTGCTGGCTGCTGAGGCGTCTGAACTCAACATCGGTTTTTTGCACCGCATTCGAACGGGCAGACCTTGGGTGCGGCTCAAAACCGCCGCATCACTGGATGGCATCACGGCCTTGCCCAACGGACAAAGCCAATGGATCACCAGCGAACAGGCCCGCAACGATGGCCACCACTGGCGCGCCAGGTCTTGTGCAATATGCACCGGCGTGGGTACCGTCCTAGAAGACAACCCTTTGCTCGATGTGCGAGCGGTGAACACACCCCGACAACCTCCCTTAGTGGTCATCGACAGCCGCCTCCAAACCCCCATCGGGGCCAAGCTGTTTCTGCCACAAAGGCCGGTCTGGATTGCCCATGCGCAATCCTTCTTGCCACACGAGTCCCACCCCTGCGCACCCCATGCCTTGGCCCTGCAAGCCAAAGGGGCTCAACTGATAGCCCACCCCAATTCAGCTGGCAAAGTCAGCCTGCCAGATTTGCTCGACGAACTGGGTCAGCGTCAGATCAATGAATTGCACCTAGAGGCTGGCCGTTTGCTCAACACCTCTTTTTTGCGCGAGGGCCTGGTCGACGAATTGCTGGTCTACCTCGCCCCCATACTCTTGGGTCAGGGCTCAGGGCTCACCGCTTTGGGGCCTTTCGACAGCCTGAGCCAAGGCCTGGCCTGGCGTCATGTAGAGGGTCAACCCATAGGCCCCGACCTCAGGCTCAGACTCAGGCGCGCTTGATCATGGATTGATTCGCATCAATCCTTGCCCGAATCGCGGGTCAGACAATCCTCCACATGATGAACATTCTTGAATCCTGGACGGCGCCTCAGGTCAGTGCATTCCTTGGCGTGATCGTGGGCCTTGTGTTTGGCGTCATGGCCCAAAGAAGCCGTTTTTGCTTGAGATCGGCCACCATCCATTTTTGGCGAGGTCAATTCGACGACAAATTGGCCGTGTGGCTGCTCACATTTGGCGCTGCCTTGTTTCTCGTCCAACTCCAGGTGAGCCTTGGCGAATTGCACACGGGCGAAATCCGCCAACTCAACACCGTGGGTTCGCTCTCTGGCGCCGTCTTGGGTGGCTTGATGTTTGGCATCGGCATGATCTTGGCTCGTGGCTGTGCCAGCCGGCTGCTGGTCTTGTCGGCAACTGGCAACATGCGCGCCCTGGTCGCCGGTTTGGTCGTCACCGTCGTGGCCCAAGCCGCTTTGCGAGGCGGCCTTTCTCCGCTGCGGGAATGGCTTTTCCAACTTTGGCCCATCGCCGCTGACCGCCGCAACATGGCGCAATACCTTCCGCCCTACTCGGGCTTGATCGCCGGTGGGTTGATCATTGTGGGCGGTGCGTGGCTGGCCGCCCGAAGCAAAACCAGCTTCTGGCTGATCTTGGGCGCCTTGGGCGTTGGTGGCTCAGTGGCGCTGGGATGGGCCTTGACCCAATGGCACGCCAGTTGGTCTTTCGACATGGTGGCGCTCAAAAGCGTGAGTTTCACCGGCCCCTCCGCCGATACCCTCATGGGCCTGATCAACGAACCGCAATTGCCCTTGTCCTTCGATGTGGGCGTGGTGGTCGGCGTCTTCACAGGTTCGCTGTTTGCCTCAATCTTGAGCGGCGAATTTGCCTTGCAGTCCTTCAACGAAAACACGGGCTTGGCGCGCTACTTGATTGGAGCGGCCCTGATGGGTTTTGGCGGCATGCTGGCTGGGGGCTGCGCGGTGGGCGCGGGCATCACAGGCGGGTCTATCCTGGCCTCCACCGCTTGGCTGGCCTTGCTATTCATGTGGATTGGTGCCGGCTTGACCGATGCGTTGATGGACCGGCGAAGGGCCTGAGTTCAACCTCTAGTCCTTGCTTACAGCGGGGGCCTTCAAACCTGCCAAAATACCCGAATGTTCACCGGAATCATCACCGGCGTGGGTCGGATCGTCGACGTCCAAGACCTGGGTCGTTCTTTTCAGCACGGCAAGCGGCTTCGCATCGAGGCCCCTGCCGGTTATCTCGACGATGTCGCCTTGGGCGACAGCATTGCGCTCAATGGCGCTTGCATGACGGTTGTCGAACTCGCACCCCCCCATTTTTTCATCGACATCTCGGCCGAGTCGCTCTCCAAGACCAGTGGGCTCGATGGCCCAGGCCGCATCAACCTCGAAAAAGCCCTCCGCACCAGCGATCGCCTGGGCGGACATTTGGTCAGCGGCCATGTGGATGGCATCGGTCAAGTCGACACCTTCACACCGATTGGCGAGAGTTGGTTGCTGCGCATCCTCGCGCCGCGAGAGCTGGGTCGTTTCCTGGCCTACAAAGGGTCCATCACCGTCAATGGGGTCAGCCTCACCGTGAATGCCGTCAAAGACACGGATGCCGGAACCCTCTTTGACATCAACCTGATTCCCCATACCGTTGACCACACCAGTCTGGGCGACTTGCGCGCTGGCCGTCCGGTCAATCTCGAAGTGGACACCGTGGCCCGTTATGTCGAACGCATGATGCAGTCCGCCCCCCCCACCACATCGCTCCCTGCATCCTCATCTCATCCATCATGAATGCACCAGACCCCCTGGCCCAAGCCATTTCCCCTGTAGAAGTCATCGTTGCCGAGATGGCAGCGGGTCGCATGGTCATCCTGGTTGACGAAGAAGACCGCGAAAACGAAGGCGATTTGGTGCTCGCAGCGGATCACGTCACCCCAGCCGCCATCAATTTCATGGCGACGCACGGGCGCGGCCTCATTTGCCTCACCCTCACCCGTGAGCGTTGCGAACACCTGCGCTTGCCACCCATGGCCACCCGCAATGGCACGGTGCACGGCACTGCATTCACCGTGTCCATCGAAGCCGCCGAAGGGGTCACCACTGGCATTTCTGCCGCAGACCGAGCCCACACCATTCGCGTGGCGGTGTCGGCGCAAAGTCAGGCCAGCGATCTGGTTCAACCCGGCCACGTCTTTCCACTGCAAGCCGTTGAGGGCGGTGTCCTCATGCGCGCTGGGCACACCGAAGCGGGATGCGACCTTGCCGCCATGGCGGGTTGCTCACCCTCCTCAGTGATCTGCGAAATCATGAAAGACGATGGGACCATGGCACGTTTGCCTGATCTCGTTGAGTTTGCTTCGCGTCACGGACTCAAGATCGGAACGATTGCCGACCTCATCGCCTACCGCAGCCGCACCGAAAGCCTGGTTGAACAGGTGCTGACTCGGCCGCTGCAAACCCACCACGGCGAGTTCACCCTGCATGCATTTCGCGACCGCCCGGCGCTTGGCTTGCACCTGGCTTTGGTGCTGGGCCAATGGCAAGACCACGAACCGGTGCTGGTGCGTGTGCACGAGCCCTTGTCGGTCCTTGACGCCCTTGAGCCCCGCCGCAGCATGCACTCCTGGGGAATCGATTCCGCTTTGGAACGCATTCAACAACAAGGCGCTGGGGTGGTGGTGCTGCTCAATTGCGGCGAAAGTGCCGACCAACTCATGCTCCAGATCGAAGGGCGCGCGACCGCCACCCATGCACCCGTTCGCGGCCGCATGGATTTGCGCTCCTACGGGATAGGCGCACAGATCCTCAAAGCCTGTGGCGTTCGCAAAATGCAACTGCTGGGCAATCCCCGCCGCATGCCCAGCATGACCGGCTTTGACCTTGAGATCACCGGTTACCTGACCAAAACCCCTTGAGCGGACCCAACATGTTCCACGAATCCAGCGACGACATCACCTGGCCCAATCTGCAAGGCAAGGGCCTGCGCATCGGTTTGGTCCAAGCCCGCTTCAACACCGCCATCACCCAAGGTTTGCGCGAAGCCTGCCAGACCGAACTCACTCGCCTGGGTGTTGCGGCCCAAGACCAAACCTTGATCACCGTGCCCGGTGCGCTTGAAGTGCCCCTGGCCTTGCAATCCTTGGCCAGCCTCAAGGCCTTTGACGCCTTGATCGCACTCGGTTGCATCATCCGTGGGGAAACCTACCACTTCGAATTGGTGGCCAACGAATCGGGGGCGGGGGTGACCCGCGTGAGCCTGGATCATGGCCTGCCGATTGCCAACGCCATCCTCACCACCGAAAACCTGGCGCAAGCCCAAGCCCGGATGATTCCCAAAGGTCGCGACGCCGCACGGGTGGCGGTTGAAATGGCCAGACTCAAAACGCAAAAGCCATGACCGATTCCACACCAGACAGCTCTGCGCGCCCACGTTCGGCCAAACGCAACCTCACCAGCAGCAGCGGTCGCAGCCGGGCTCGCGTGTTTGCGGTTCAGGCCATCTACCAATTGCTCGTGGGTCAGCAATCGGTGAACAGCATTCAAAGCTACACCAGCGAACTCAGCGGTTTTCACAAGGCCGATGGCGAGTACTTCACGCGTCTGTTTCATGCCGCCAATGATCTGGCCAGCGAACTCGACGCCTGCTTTGGCGCACACCTTGATCGCCCCATGGACCAGATCTCGCCCATCGAACATGCGATATTGAGGCTGGGCACTTACGAATTGCTGCAATGTCTGGATGTGCCCTGGCGAGTGGTGATCAACGAATCCATCGAATTGGCCAAAGCCTTTGGCGGAACAGATGGGCACAAATACGTCAATGCGGTGCTCAACGGCGTTGCCCGTCAAGCGCGTGAGGCCGAATACGCCCATGATGTCTCGCAAGGCATTGCACGTGGCTGAGGTCCCTGGATCGGGGGCTGGCGCAACCCACATGAGCCAGCGTGTGCTGGACATCGCCCCCTTCTATGTGATGGAAATGGGCAAAGCCGCCCAAGACCTGGCCCGTCGCCTCACGCCTTCTGATCCACCGCTGATCGCATTGAACATTGGTGAACCTGATGACAAGGCCTCGCCGCTGGTTGAGCAAGCGGCCCGCGAAGCCGTCACGCGAGGCGACAGCGCCTACACCCCTGCATTAGGCTTGCCCGAATTGCGCGAACGCATCAGCCGCTGGTATGCCCAACATAGGGGCCTGTCTATCCCCGCAGAGCGCATCGTCATCACGGCAGGGGCATCTGCTGGCCTTTTGCTGGCCTGCCTGGCCTGGTTTGAATCGGGTGACGAAGTCCTCATGCCCGATCCGTGCTATCCCTGCAATCGGCAATTTGTCAGAGCGGCCGATGCGCGCGCCAAGCTCATCCCCACCCAAGCCTCTGACCGTTTTCAGCTCAGCGCGGAACAGGTGCGTGCAAACTGGGGTCCGCACACCCGTGGCGTGTTGCTCGCATCGCCTTCGAATCCAACTGGCACTTCGGTCCATCCCGATACCTTGCGCGACATCGATGCCTTTGTCCGTCAACAAAGCGGCCTGCTTTTGATGGATGAAATTTACTTGCCGCTCAACCACGATCCGATTTATGCGCAAAGTGCACTGGCGCTGGGCGAGCACGTGGTGAGTGTCAACAGCTTCTCCAAATATTTCGGCATGACAGGATGGCGGCTCGGTTGGCTGGTCGTGCCTGGCCACAGCGTGGGGCATTTGGAGCGACTCGCTCAAAACCTGTTCATATGCCCGAGCACGATTGCCCAGCACGCAGCCCTTGCTTGCTTTGAGCCCGAATCGATTGCCGAATACGAACGCCGTCGCGTGCAGTTCCGTGATCGCCGAGATGCTTTCATTGCCGCCTTGCAATCCATGGGGCTTGATGTGCCCGTGATTCCAGATGGGGCGTTTTATGTGTGGGCCGATGCCAGTGCGTGGTGCCGCCGCAAAGGCTTGGCCAGCAGTTGGGAACTGAGTTGGGCTTTGCTGGAACAAGCCCACGTGGCCGTCACCCCCGGACGAGATTTTTCCGAACATGAACCCGGGCGCTACATCCGCTTTTCCATTGCCAATTCCAAAGATGAATTGATGCGCGCCGCCCAACGCATGAACGATTGGATGAACACCCCATGAGCTTTGAATTCAAAGTTCGCGTTTACTGGGAAGACACCGATGCTGGAGGCATCGTCTTCTATGCCAACTACCTCAAATTTTTTGAGCGCGCCCGAACCGAGTGGCTGCGCCACCTCGGCATCGGTCAGCACGCACTCAAAGCCGATACAGGAGGCATGTTTGTGGTGCTCGACACCCAGGTTCGCTACCTCAAGCCTGCAGTCCTTGATGACTTGCTCACGGTCAACGCTCGCATTGAGGAAAAAGGCCGAGCCAGTTTGGTCATCCACCAGCAAGCGATGCGCCAAGAGCCCGACCGCAGCACCACCTTGCTGTGTGAGGGGCGAATCCGCATTGGCTGGGTCGATGCGGCCAGCCTTAAACCTGCCAGAATCCCCGCATCTTTGTTGGAACAACTGATATGAACACCGACTTTTCCATCGTCACTTTGATGCTTCATGCGAGCTGGGTGGTCCAGGCCGTGGTCGCCATCTTGCTCATTGTTTCTGTGATGAGCTGGGCCACCATCTTTCGCAAAGTCTTCTCGCTCAAGGACGTCAAAGCCTTGAACGACGCCTTCGAGCGCGACTTCTGGTCGGGCAAAAGCCTCAATGAGCTCTATGCCGCAGCTCAGCAAAATGCCAAGACCGGCGGCCCGATTGAGCGCATCTTTGCCAGCGGCATGCGCGAATACAGCAAGCTGCGCGAAAAGCGCATTTCTGATCCCAGCCTCTTGATGGATGGTGCACGCCGGGCCATGCGCGCAAGTTTTCAGCGTGAGCTTGACGCCATCGATGCCAACATTTCTCTGCTGGCTTCTGTCGGTTCAGTGTCACCTTATGTGGGTTTGTTTGGCACGGTCTGGGGCATCATGCACGCCTTCACTGGCTTGGCCGAATTGCAGCAAGTGACCCTGGCCAAAGTGGCACCCGGCATTGCTGAGGCCTTGGTTGCCACCGCGATTGGCCTTTTTGCAGCCATCCCTGCGGTGTTGGCATACAACCGTTTCAGCCGTGAAATCGATCGCGTGGCCAACCGCATGGAAACCTTCATCGAAGAGTTCTCCAACATCCTGCAACGCAACCTGGGCGGCCAATCGGCCACTGGGCACTGAGGACTGCGGCATGCCCAGCGCCGTTTCATCCCGAGGCCGCAACCGTCGCTCCATGAGCGACATCAACATGGTGCCCTTCATCGATGTGATGCTGGTGTTGCTCATCATTTTCATGGTGACTGCGCCTCTGATGACCCCCAGCATGATCGATGTGCCTTCAGTGGGCAAAGCCGCCACTGCACCCGAGATGGTCTTGACCATCGAAATTGAAAAAGACGGCAAGATGCGTTTGCGTCAAAAAACCGGTGGCAAAACTGGGGTTGACCAAACCCACGATGTGACCTTGGACAACGTGGGCTTGCAAGCCAAGTTGATTCAAGGCGAGTCCGATCAAGTCCCCGTCATCATCAGCGCAGACAAAACCCTGCCCTACGAAAAAGTCATGCAGGTCATGGACAAGCTACAACGCGCCAATGTGAAGCGAATCGGCTTATCGGTTCGCACCCTTGACTGAACCCCATTCATGCAGTCGGAACGCAGCGCCTCTGCCTTTTTGCCGCCGCCGCCTCGAGCAGCTGGCCGCTCAATGGCCTTGTCGATGCTGGTTCACGGCCTGCTTGTATTGGCTCTGACCTGGGGCTTGAACTGGAACCGAAACCAAGTGGCCGCAGCCTTGGAGGCCGAAGTCTGGTCAGAGATTCCCGCTCCGGCAGCGCCCAAAGCCGAGCCTGAACCTGTTGCTCAGCCTGAACCTAAACCTGAGCCCGAACCGGTGGTGAAACCCGAACCGCCGCCACCTCCTCCACCGCCGGCCAAGGCCGAAAAAGCGCCAGAACCCTCACGCGAAGCCGAAATTGCCATCGCCAAACAGCGCATCAAAGAGCAAGAAAAAGCGCGAGCGGCAGAGGCCGAAAAACGCGCGGCCAAGCGCAAAGAAGAGTTGGATCGCAAAGAGGCCGAACATCAGGCCAAGGTCAAAAAGCTGGAACAAGAACGCTTGGAGCGAGATAAGAAAAAAGAGCTGGAGACCAAAAAGCGCGAAGAAGCCAAGAAGCGAGAAGACACCCAAAAACGCGAGGACGATAAAAAGCGCAAGGAACAGGACGCCAAAGCCAAACGTCAAGAGGCCGAAGAGAACCGCCGCATTGAGGAAATGCGCAAGGCCAACCTTGCTAGAAATCAAAAAATGTCCTTGGAGGGAACTTCCTCAAACCCCGACAGTGCGGGGACCCAAGCCAAATCATCGGGGCCGTCCAGCAATTGGGGGGGGCGCATTCAAAGTGCGGTTCTTCCAGCCATCACATTCACAGACGAAAACCCTGGCAACATCGTGGCGTCCGTGGAGGTGCGGTTGGCGCCCGACGGCACCATCGTCAACAAAAAACTCATCAAGAAGAGTGGCAACTCCGCTTGGGACGATGCCGTCCTTCGTGCGCTGGATAAAACGGGTAAATTGCCACGTGACACCGATGGCCGAATCCCCATGACAGAGTTCGTCATCGACTTCAAACCTCAAGATCTGAAACGCTGACCACCTTGCCCAGGTCAATCGACACTGCAGTGCCGTGCCCGATGCGGCTCTTGAAATGAATGACCCAACCCTGCTCGCGAGCAATGCGGTTGGCGCTGTACAAACCCATGCCCCAACCCTCGCGTCGACCAGCTTGCCACAGCGCTTCACTCGCCAGCCTCGCGTGTTGATCTTGTGCGTGGCGAAGCCAAACGGATTCAGACATGCCTTGCCCGGTGTCGATCACTTGAAGCCAGGCATGCCCTTGCCTTTGTCGCAAAGCCAGCAGGATGCGGCCTGCCTTAGGGGTGTGGCGCAAGGCATTGGTGAGCAGATTGCGGATCAATCGCCTGAGCTCATGCTCATTGACACGTGCCCTGAGCGACCGGGTTTGGCATCGCAGCGTCACCATGAGCCGATTGGACAAGGGTCGGTACTCTTGAACCATGTGCTCGAGCAAGGCCTCTAAATCAACATGAGGGCTGGGTGCCAGAGGCTCATCGGTTTGGATGGGCTTTTGCCCTAGCGCAAAATCGTCCAGAGAATCGCTGGCGTGCCTCAAGCTCGACATCACCTCATCGCCTTGAGCGCCCGGCCTGGCCATGAGCAAATCCACGCAAGTGCGAATGCCATTGATGGGCTGCCACAAGTCATGTTGCAACATCGCCAGCCAGACTTGGCGGTCGCGCAAGCGTTGCAGCTCATCACGTTGCTCATCGCGCAGGTTGATCGCGTGTTGCCAGATGGATGCGGCAAACACCATGGCCACCGCCGCACCTTGCATCACATTGGCCCACAACGTGACCTCAACTCGCCAGTCCAGCCAACGGTGCAAGTGGTAGATCAAAGCCGACAAGACATAGATTGACCAAATCAAAATGAGCTGACGGTTTTCCATGTCGGGACGACGGTGATGGGCCCAGACCGCCACGGCCAGCAACACCAGCGCTTGAAAGCTGCCCAGCCACACCAGAGCAAATCGCACCAACCATGGCCAGGTTGGTGCCAACGCGGTGAGGATCAAAATCCACATCGCCATGGCCAGCATCAGGCAGGCGATGACCCAAGTGGGCAAGGTCTTTCTCACTGCAAGAGATGCATGCATCAGGCTCAATACCATCAAAGCCCCATACGCGTTTTGCCCCACCCAACCCCAAAACCAGCGGTCTGTGCCGGGGAACCACCATATGCCCAAACCGCTGACCCACAACATGCCCACCCATTCGGCCAAAGCCATTCCCAACAACAACTGCATCTGCACATGCCAACGGCGCGACCAGTAAGCCAGAGACACCAAAGTCATGGCCATGGGCACCACCAGCAAGACCACCAAGATGGCCGCACTGGTTTTCTCCAGACTTTGATGATCCAGCAGCTCCATCAATTGCAAGGGAAAGCGAACCCGGTTGTACCCCTTCACTTCGATGAGCAATTCGGTGCTTGAGCGTGGCTCGAAGTTCACCCACCAACTGGGTTGCAAGGTCTGCACCATGGCAGCTGACGATTGGTCGCTGCCCTCTTCCTCCAGCAAGGTCCAATGCCCGGCCTTGCGTCGCCAAACCCTGACCTCATCTTGCGTGGTGGACGGGAACACCAGCACCTTGGTTAGAAGTCTGGGTTCGTGGTTTTGAATCACCAGCCTGGCCCACCGGGGTTCAGGCACCAAGCCGCCGACCTGCGCTTGTTCGTGAGTCAATCGAATGGGTTCGTGCGCTTCAAACCATTCCTGGGCTTGCTGCGGACTCAGGTCGGAGAGGTCTTCAGCCATCACCTCCAGCTTGGGCCACAAAGCCTGAGTGCCTTTTTCAAGCACCAAAGGGCTGCCTGCAGGTGCCGCGTGTGCATGAACGATGAGCAACAGGCCAAAGATCAATTGCAAGATTCGCCGCATGAAGCTCATGTTTTCACCGATCCCAAAGGCCGTGTGTTTTGCCAATTCCAATACAACTGGCACGCATGAGTGCGATTGCGAACGCCCAGTTCACGAAAGACATCGCGCAAATGCGTTCTCACCGTTTCCTCGCTCACGCTGAGGTCTTTGGCGATGTCGGCATTTTTCAAACCTTTGGCCGCTTGAGCCAACACTTCCAATTGCCGTGGGGTCAGGCGCAGCGTCAGATCGGGAATGGACTCACTGGTTTGGGCCAAAACAGGACCCACCTCTGCCATGAGTTGCTTGACCTGATCGTGGATCAGCCGATGCCAGACCTGCGAGTGGATGGCTTTGGGCACCCAGCGCGCACCCGAGAGCTCGCACAGCTTGCGCAAATTCGGGTCTTCAAGGGCCGAACACACCCAGACCACACCCGGCAAGCACGCTCGAATGCGAGCGGCCATGTCCCTTGGGGCTGCGCCCGATTGGGTCAGGTCAACGTCAAGAACAATCCAGTGGTAAAGCGCTTGTCGATGGTGCGATTGAACCAACAGACGGTGAGCCTGGGGCCAGTTCATGGCGTGATCGACATGGCACAGTGGGGCAAGCGTCTTGAGCTGCAAGACCCAACCGTCGATCACCATGGGGTGGTCTTCGATGATGAGCACTCGCATGGGTCTGCCCCTTTTCCTGTGGGCAGGACAACCAGGCAGGCCCGATGTGTGTGTATGGGTTTCTAGTCTAGCGAGACACTCGCAAAGGACCGACTGGGGTTTGCATGGAGGATCGCAATGCGATCAGGAACGTTGCGCAGCAATGGGACTCATTGGCGTTTTGAAATCACCGCATTGGGCGCGGTGGTGCAGCACCTGGTCCATGACCACCAAAGCCAACAAGGCTTCAGCAATGGGGGCAGCACGGATGCCCACGCAGGGGTCGTGACGGCCTTTGGTGATGACCGAGGTGGCTTGTCCTTGCGAGTCAATCGTGTCGCGAGGAATCAGGATTGAACTCGTGGGCTTGATGGCCACGCGAACATCCAAGTCTTGCCCCGTGCTGATGCCCCCCAACACGCCGCCCGCATGGTTGGTGGCAAAACCTTCGGGGGTGAGGCTGTCGCCATGCATGCTGCCTTTGTGGGCCACAGATTCAAAGCCCGAGCCGATTTCTACGCCCTTGACCGCATTGAGGCCCATCATGGCCCATGCAATGTCGGCATCGAGTTTGTTGTAAAGGGGTTGACCCAAGCCCACAGGCATGCCGGTGGCAACCACGCGAATGGCTGCACCGCATGAATCGCCCGACTTGCGCAAGGCATCCATGTAGGACTCCAGGGCAGACACATCGGCCACAGGAGCAAAGAAGGGGTTGTGATTCACATGATCCCAAGACTCAAAGGCAATCGGCAGATCACCGATTTGAACCATGCAGGCCTTGAAATCGATCCCCAGTTGCTGCTTGAGCCATTTGCGAGCCACTGCCCCAGCAGCCACGGTGGGCGCAGTCAGCCGCGCTGAAGAGCGGCCTCCGCCTCGCGGATCACGAATGCCGTACTTTTGCCAATAGGTGTAGTCGGCGTGACCTGGGCGAAAAGTCTGGAGGATGTCACCGTAATCTTTGCTGCGCTGGTCGGTGTTGGGGATCAGCAAGGCAATCGGTGTCCCCGTGGTGCGCCCTTGGTAAACCCCAGAGAGAATTTGCACGTGGTCGGGCTCTTGGCGTTGAGTGACAAAACGGCTGGTGCCTGGCCTACGGCGATCGAGCTCAGACTGGATGTCGGCCACATCGAGTTCAAGCCCCGGTGGACAGCCATCGATCACGCAGCCAATGGCAGGGCCATGGGATTCACCAAAGTTGGTGACACAAAACAAATCGCCGAAAGTATTGCCGCTCATGGAAAGGCATTATTCCAGAGCCCGAAGCAGCAAGAGAACCGGCCCACAGTGGACGAACGGTCGTTCAGCTGGGGTTGGCTGAGGGCTCGGTATCACTGGGCCAATCGCGGATGTAGGCCTTGAGCATCTTGTTTTCGAAGTTTTGGCTATCGACCACCGCCTTGGCCACATCGTAAAAGCTGATCACGCCCATCAGCATGGCTCCGTCCATCACAGGCAGGTAACGGGCATGGCATTCGAGCATGAGGCGACGCACCTCGTCGAGGTCGGTCTCGGGCGAACAGGTCATGGGGTGGGCCTCCATCGCGTCTTTGACCAAGGCTTGACCGAGTTCGCCATGCTGCTTGTGCAAGGCCTTGATGATTTCGCGGAAGGTCAATACGCCTGAAAGCTGGCCTCGGTTCATGATGACCAGGGAGCCCAGGTCGTGCTCGGCCATGATGCGAATGGCTTCGATCAGGTGAGCCTCGGGGTCTAGGGTGAAAAGCGTATTGCCCTTGACCCGAAGAATGTCGCTGACTTTCATGATCCACCTCCTGAATGCTCAATCTGGCTTGATACTAGCGCATCCCTTGGCACATCGACCCTGGAGCAAACCCATGCCTGGCTACAGCGATCCTCACTTTGACACCTTGACCATCCACGCAGGTGCTGCGCCTGATCCCTCAACAGGCGCGCGGGCCACGCCCATTCACCTGAGCACCTCTTTCGTTTTTGACTCCAGCGACCAGGCCGCCGCCTTATTCAACCTGGAGCAGTCTGGCCATGTGTACAGCCGATTGAGCAACCCCACCACCGCCGTGTTTGAGCAGCGCATGGCCGCCCTTGAAGGGGGCGTGGGCGCCATCGCCACGGCCAGTGGCCAAGCCGCCTTGCACCTGGCCGTTTCGACGCTCATGGGTGCGGGCGGGCACATCGTGGCGAGCACCTCTTTGTACGGGGGCTCGCACAACCTCTTGCACGACACCTTGTCGCGCTTTGGCATTGCTACCACCTTTGTTCGCCCCGATGACCTTGACGGCTGGCGCGCGGCCATCACGCCGCAAACCCGTTTGTTGTTTGGCGAGACTGTGGGCAACCCTGGCCTGGATGTGCTTGACATCCCTGCCTTGAGCCAAATGGGCCGAGACCATGGCATTCCTCTGCTGGTGGACAGCACCCTCACCCCGCCATGCGTGCTGCAGCCTTTGTCGCTGGGCGCGAGCCTGGTTTTTCATTCAGCAACCAAGTTCCTGAGCGGCCATGGCACCGTCATCGGCGGGGTCTTGATCGACGGTGGTGAATTCGATTGGCAAGCCAGCGGGCGCTTTCCTGAGCTCACGCAACCCTATGCGGGCTTTCACAACATGGTCTTCCAAGATGAGAGCACCACTGGCGCGTTTTTGCTCAGGGCGCGCCGAGAGGGCTTGCGTGACTTTGGCGCTTGCCTGAGCCCGCACAGCGCTTGGCTGATCCTGCAGGGTCTGGAGACCTTGCCCTTGCGCATGCAACGCCACTTGGACAACACCCAACGCCTGGTGGAGTTCCTCGCTCAACAAAGCCAGGTCGCTCGCGTTCACCATCCCCTCATGTCCGATCACCGCAGTCATCATCTGGCCCAACGACTCTTGCCGGGTGGCGCGAAGAGCGCTGGCGCCGTGTTCAGCTTTGACCTCAAAGGCGGGCGCGCCCAAGGTCAGGCATTCATCGAATCGCTCAAACTCTTCAGCCACCTTGCCAATGTGGGCGATTGCCGAAGCCTGGTCATTCATCCGGCAAGCACCACCCACTTCAGAATGAGCGACGAAGCCTTGCAAGCCGCTGGGATAGGTCCGGGCACCATCCGTTTGTCGGTGGGCCTTGAAAACGCCGATGACCTCATTGACGACCTCAAGCGCGCGCTCAAGCGAGCCGAGAAAGCAGGAGCCTGACATGGAATTGCGCGTCAACTCGCACACGGTTTATGCCTACACCGGAGGCAAAGCTTTCCGGGCCGATCAACCCACGGTGGTTTTTGTTCACGGTGTGCTCAACGACCATTCGGTGTGGATTTTGCAAAGTCGCTACCTTGCCAACCATGGCTGGAACGTCCTTGCTGTGGATTTGCCGGGCCACATGAGGAGCACTGGGCCATGCCCAACTCGCGTTGAAGAAGCGGCCGATTGGGTCGCCGCCGTGCTCGATGCAGCGGGCCTGGAACAAGCCGCTGTGGTGGGACACAGTTGGGGCTCGCTGATCGCATTGGAAACCGCAGCCCGACACCCCAAACGGGTGAGCCATTTGGTCATGGTCGGCACGGCCTTTCCCATGAAAGTGTCCGAGGTTTTGCTGCGCGACTCGATGGACAACCCCGAAGCCGCCATTCACCTCATCAATGTGTTTTCACGTGCCACCTTGTGCGCACCGCCATCAGCACTCGGCCCTGGGACCTGGGTCTTCGGGGCAGCCCGTGCGCTCAACCGCAGGGTCTTGCGCTCCAACCCCAGCGAGGCCATCTTTCACATCGGCTTCAAGGCGTGCAACGACTACGCCAACGGCCTTGAGGCCATGGCTCAAGTGCAATGCCCCGTGCTGTTCATCCATGGTGAGCAAGACCAGATGACACCGCCCCGCTCGGCCAAGACCCTGGTCGACACCGCCAAGGCCAAAACACCGAAAGTTCATGAAGTCACCGTGCCTTGTGGGCATCACCAAATGTTCGAATCGCCACGAGAGACCCTCAAAGCCATGTGCGACTTTCTCGTCATCCGACCCCGGTCTTGAGGCCTGGGCGAGAATCACCGCACTTTTTTGGAGCCCTGCTTGAACACGCCCATCGCCATCGCCCCCAATGTCTTGTTGACCCAACGCCTGGCCGTGGCCTGTCTGGCGGGTCTGGTGGTGCTGAGCCTGGGATGGGAATTGTGGTGA
>JACCDO010310385.1_pt1 | contig 19690 bp, 15 predicted proteins | sample 7446101 | NCBI WGS metagenome assembly JACCDO01 (sample SAMN15323440, study PRJNA562643) | freshwater metagenome | isolation source: river surface water | place: USA:Blue River Watershed | collected 2017-08-16
ATTCTCTACATACACTGTAGGAACCATTGTTGTGCGTTTGATTTTGCACTGTGTTAGTTTTTCGCAAAAGATGCTATTGAGGACGGTGGATTTGCCGGTGGAAACGCCGCCGACGAAACAGAGATTGATATTGTCTATGGGAATTGTGTTGGTGTTCATTTTATTAAAATTATCTTTTTGATGCATTTCAAATGGTCGGCGATAGAGAAATCAATTTTTGAAATGAAAAAAAATATATAAAAACAACTTATGTATTTATCATATAATTGTGTAAATGAATACACACACAACACACACAAATAAATGCAATATAAATTTTATTACTCAATATGCATACATTAATGGTGAGTATGTGCATGTAAATAAATATATAAAAAATAAGAATGACAAAGTGACATGTGCACACGGACACGAATTAATATTGTGTCAAGGACCTAAAGTTAAAAAATATTTTAGACACAAAAATGATGAAGATGCTGGCGGAGACCCAATGACAGAATGGCATTGTAGAATGCAAAGTTATTTTCCTGTAACAGAATTCATATTAAAAAAAATAAATGAAAAACAAATCAAAGAGAGACGAGCAGATGCTTTAATAAAAGAACATAATTGCATTATAGAATTTGAACATAGTGGAAAAACTGTAGATGAAGTTGTTTGTAAATCAAACGATTGTTCTTTGCACAACATGGATATCATATGGTTAATTAATGGAAACACAAAAGACATTGAATTGGAAGAGTTGTCAACTGGAAACTTTTTAGTATTATTTAAAGATGAATGGAAGTATAAATCATTTTCACATACATATGACTTTGTATTATTAGATATAAATAATAAAATTTTTAAAATACCTGTAAAAAAAGTGTGCAACAAAATGATTTTATTAAAAGAATGTAAACCAATCGATGCTGTCATGGAGATACTTAATAAAAATCCAAAACAAATATGGAATGAATGGCAAGATGACAATGAAATCAAAGCAACTTTGACAGTTCAGCAAAAGGGTGCCGGCAATGGAAAAACTTATGGAATTTGGAAAAATATTATTAGCAATCTAGATAAAGAAGTTTTTGTTATTGTTACAAAACAACATTCAGCAAAATCAGTCATTTTAAAAGAATTGAATGACCAAGCAGAACGCAATGAGTATCATATTACAAACAACATATTGGAAGAATATGAAATAAGTGAATGTTCCAAAAAATATATAGTTGAATATGAGCACATTCATTCTCATCGCAAATGTTTAATTATAATTGGAACAGTTGATTCATTAATTTGGAATCTGTCATCAAACAAAAAATCAAATATAAGTTATTTCGAAGGTGTTTTGCAAACAATAGAAGAATTTGGAATTAACAAAATTGACAAAACAACAGGTTCCATTAATTATGCTGGAAAAAAAATATATCTTAATAAAAAAACAGAATTATGGGTAGATGAAGCACAGGATTTGGATGTTAATTATTTTAACGCCATTGTTAGATTAATGTTAGAAACAAAGATTGATGTTGTGATTGTTGGTGATAAATTGCAAAGTTTAGAATACAAAGTAAATTGCATGACTTGTGTTGAAAATGACATTCCAAACATAAATATAATTAGAGAAATGCCAGAAAATTTAAATCGGCGAATAAAAGTTGATGAAATGGCAAATGACATAAATAAATTAATAAATTTTGATAAATTTGCACTTCCAAAAATAAATATACCAACTAAACTTACAAATACAAATAAACCACCGATAGAGATTATAGAAACACCTGTTATTTATTCTGGAAATAATAGTGAAGATGCCGAAAACCGACAAAAACTAGAAAAACATGTTGATGATATTATAAGATTGATTGACAAAGAGGTTATTGAACATAATTATTTGCCACATAATTTTTTATTTATTTTTCCAATAATGAAACAAAATCCAATTGCATCCGAATTGGAAACAAAAATAAATGCTTATTGGATTGAAAAAAATAAGGATGAAGATAAATATGTAAATTATGCTATTTTGCACAAACACGAAGATGGGCAAGTTATAGATACATCAATGTCTGAAAATTCAGCAAGAATTGTTAGTATTCGAACATCCAAAGGTGATGGGCGCGAAGTGGTTTTTGTTCTTGGATGCACAGAGATGTCACTAAAACTAGTTTCAAGAAGTGATGATGTGGATTTGATTTATGAATCTTACATTCATGTTGCATTGACACGAGCAAAAAATAAAATATACTTTGCATTGGTTAAAAATAATGATGACGTGCATCAACGATTTGGATCGGAAGGACTTGTTGAATTTATGCCAAAAATTAAGGTGAAAATTGATTGTGACAAAATAATTGACAATATTGATAAATATGCAATAATTGAATTATTAAAAAATAATGGAATTGCAGAAATGCCTGAAGAAAAAACAAAGGAACCAACAAAAATAAACCAACCAATTGATTGGGAATATCACTGTGTTCGACGAGCAATTTATTTGCAATATGCTAGGTTCACTATTTTTGAAAAAAACAAAGATAATAATAATTTTTGTAAATCACAACTTAAAACAGTTTTGGATAAAATTTCAAAATTATCAGTAAACCCAAGATTACCAAATGATTTTTATGGTTATTTGAAACCATTGACTTCTGAAACAGAAATTAAAGAAATACCATTATGCAATATGGCACGAAAACCAATATACAATACTTATATGCATAAAATAAAAAAACTAATAGAGAAAAATATAAATGAATACAAAAAAGATAATTTGTCACTTTGTTCACAAACGCCGGTTGAAGCAGTATTGCAATCATATGTTATTGAGTTATTTATTCGCAAAAAATATCATCAAACAACGCCAACAACCATTTATAATATAATTGACAATTTTGAAAAAGATGATTCCACCAAAATAACAGAATTGTTGCGAGAATCGGAAATAATTAAAAACACGATAACTACTGTGATGACAGAATTATTAAATGCCGACAATGCGGTTCAATGGAATATTGAACATATGATAGAAATGCATGGAAAATGTCCAGAAGAATTTCAAATATGGAATCGTGATTTGCCAATAATTGGATTTGGCGAAAAAACAGTATATCATTTTATGTTCCAATCGGACTTTAATCGATTAAATTATTGGGATACTATTATTAAAGTTATGATTGAAAGATTTATGTTATATAACCCAGCAGACAAGGGAAAAGATGTTGAAAAATTTAAAGACAAACAAATAAAAACATATATTTTTATTCTCAAACAAAACAGATGTGAAATTATTAATTATGAATGGGACAATAAAACTGTGTTTGCAACGGAACTTAAAAAATTAGTAAGAAACTGTGTGGTTAAATATTTTTGCACATTCAACAAACAACTGCACAATTATTGTTTTTTTGCAAAGAAATCTGATGAATGGAAGGCAGATTTCAGTTCTCCATATGATTTCATTGCTTCCAAATATTCAAACACATATTATGTAAGAGATTTTTTTAAATTTTTACACGAAAAAAGTAAAGATGACAAATTGTCAGTTAAAAACATAACTGACAACTGTGATATTTTTTGTGAAAAAATTACTAAAAAAATAGAGGAAATGTGTGATAAGTTTTTTGGATTCACAGAACAAAATGATGATGATTGGTAATTTACGAAAGCGCCAAAAACACACCATTTACTTGGCAATAAGTCTGCAATTCAACAACATTAACTGAATTGCACGACTGTATTCTTAGTGTTTTGATGTTATGGTTGGTTTCTGTTAAAACTTTTGCCACATTTGATAAACCAGGCGCATTTGTTACAGTGAGAATTTCAAGTTTGGGAAAGTTTTCTATGCCTTTTATTGATGTAAATGTGTGATGATTGGCAACATTATTTATTATTAATTCTTTTAGATTATCATTTCTAAAATGTGATATGTCAACTATATTATTTCCAGAATTGAAACTATTAATTGTCAATTTTTCCAATTGATAAAACACAGCAATTGTTTTCCAAATAGTTTGATTATGGTCTGTCATTGTAATTTCTTTTGATGAAATATTATGAATTTGTGTTGTATTATTAGTCTGCAAATCACACCAATGTCCTGCAGGCGTATAAATGTTGCTCATAAATATCTGACAACAATCAATAATTTGTTGCATTTTGTTTACACTGTCTTCGAGTGTTTTGCATTTTTGTGTTAAACTCTCTATTGCCATCATTTGTTGTTGTTCCAATTTATTGAAACTTATTGATAGTTGCCCATCATTTGACATAATCTTTTCCCGCAAAATTATGTCAAAGTTTATTTTTAAGAATCCATCTATGATGGCATTAAATGTTATTTTCATTGTGCCCGAATTTACACTTGTATTAACCTTATAATCACGATTGCTGCCATCTAAACACTTGATAATTATCTTGTATGCATCTTCCAAATCGAGTGATACGCGCAACTCCCTTAATTCTACGTTAGATTCATAAACTGTGTAATTGACATTGTCATTCACTTTTATATAGATAGTGCGCTCATTAAGAGAAACAATAACACTTTGACTATTACTAATTTTAAAACTCTTGGACATTTTAGGATTTATTTATTTTTATTTTCTCAATGAAAAAAATTGCCAAATCAATTTTTCAAGGGCAAAGGGCGCGAAGCGCCCGACACACCAACCTTATTCCATTGTCAAATACATCAATGCGCATGTCATATTGTCTGCATTGTTTGGGAAATTCTTCTGCGCTATTCCGGCAACTCGTGTCACAATCGATTTTGCAATTCGGGTTGCCGCATTGTCTTTATTCAACGCATCGTCTTCCTCTACCAATTTCAAACACGGTTCATGCATAGTGCATTTGCGCATCGCATCGTCCAACAAATTGTCCCATATACCATCTGTCGCAATCGCAATGCAAATGGTTTTATTAAACAGTGTATTCAGATCCATCATTTTTATTTCCGGGATCCACGTCACACCCAAGCAATTCATGTTGTAATTGCCTATTGCGCGCGTGGATGCAAGCGCATCGGCATATGGATGTTCTTCGGGCGTCGTCACATAAGTCGCGCGGTCTTTGCTTATGCTTTTGTAGTAGAATTTCACATCTTCTCGCACATTATCTTCGTCATCATAAATCGGTTCACAATAACATTTCTTTTTTATTGTGAGATCATCATACACAAACAATAACTTGTTTGATTCGTCACTTTTTATTCTGGCGTGCTCGGCGTGATTATCCGGCGAATGATCGCGCGTCAGAATTTCCGCATTGTCTGGGGTGCATAAGATCGCCTTGCAATCGCCTACATTCGAAATGTACAATTTACCCTGTATTAAAACAGCAATCGTGAGCATTGCTCCGCCATTCACATGCACATATGATTGAGATGGCAGCATTCTGTATAATACTCGCCCGTCATGATCCACTGTGACGTCTTTATATTGTCTTGCATATTGTTTTACAAATTCGGTGCGCACTTCATTGTGCAAATATTCATAGCATTTGTGTAAGAATGTTGGCACATCTTGTGTGATGAGTTCTATATTTGCATCTGTGAAATCGTGCAAACCGCGAATACAGGCGTTTGCGGCAGTTTTGCCAGTGTAACTGCCGTGTCCGTCGGCAACTGCTATTATGGTGCAGTTTAAATCGGGTTTTTTTATAATGCAGGCATCGTCTTGTTGTTCGTGCCCGTTGCCAATATGGGCGCTGATTCCGGTTTGTATTTTAGTGTAAGTTTGCATTTTATTAAAAGTGTTTTATTGTTTTCAGGGACATTTGATTCGATTTGAAATCAATTTTTGCGCCATTGATGCTTATTGGCAAAAAAGGTTTGTGCAAACTCAAAAATTCTCTTTGAAATGCATTTCAAATTCTTGGCGATAGAGATTTGATTATTTTGTGTTGTTTTTATTAGGGGATTTGGTTCTCACTCTGGAGGGTCGGTCGCTCACATTGGAGGGTCGGTCCCTTGCACTCTGTTTTTAACCATTATTCTAAACATCAAATCTACAAATGTAAATCCAATATTATTAAATAACAACATTCCCGAATTGAAATTAAATTTGACCGCACACAATAGAGATATTAAAAACACAAATATCATTGTTTGAATAGTGTAACTAAATGCCAAATTGGAATTTATCTGATCGCAATCATTTTTCATTACAAATACCATGCACGTATTCATGACCAATTTGCAAAAATATAATATTGTCACTGTTTTTGATAGCATGTTTGCGGTATTTTCCTTATATTCCTCTATCATTGACAAACTGATAATGTTCATCATTGAATTTGAAAATATATGCACAAAGAATACATACACAATCGGACTTGAACGTTGTCCCACAATAGGAATTACAACAATTGCTGTATTTGGCAAGGGGTATGGGGTTTTGCAATGTGGACAGAAATTTTTATTTTCGCCGGATTGTAACATTTGTGTTATACAGGTTTTGTGATAGGTCGAATGTGCACATTTGCAAGGTAATCCAACAGTTGTGTTTGATTCCAAATCGAGTTCTTCTAAACAAATTGCACATTCTTGTATTTCTTTTTTCATTTTCTCTATCGTCACAATTTTTTTCCGATAGAGAAATCAATTTTTGCATTTTCACAAAAAAGTTATATTGAGGGTTTAAAATGCCCCTTCATAATTGTTTTGCCCCAAAATGACTGTTTCTTTGTTTCAACAATTTCCTCAGATTCGTCATCAGATTCATCATGTTCTTTCGTTGCTTTATTTGCTTTAGTTGCGAAGCAACTGTCACTTCCTTCGTTGCCACTTCCTTTGGAAGTTTCTTCGTCAGATTCATCAGTTTCATCAGTTTCATCATAATTATTTTTTGCACTTTTATCTTCTCTATCGCGGACCTTAAAATACTTCAAGAATTCCTTCAAACAAGATTCGATGGCGTCGTCCAATTCATTCATTGTCTGTTTTTCCGGATCGTCCAAATAACTTTCAAACAGGGATATTATGCGACGTTTATTTGTCTTGACGGCGTTGCAATAATCCTGTATTTCTGCTGATTTGTCCGGTTCCACGGTTTCTAAATATGCATTGTATTTCTTCTTGCTAGTAAGCAATTTTAATGTAAGTGCATCAATATCGTTCATTCTATATGATAGAAAATATTTTATCATATGGAATTTAAACCGATGAACATTTAAAATGGCACACTTTGAGTGTATTGTTAAATGGTTATAGGTTTATACATTTTGGGGTTCTGCCCCCGAGAATTCTACATATTCGTCAAAATTGCATTTTTTGGTGTTGTTTTTTCTGCATTTCATGCACAAATCCGTTTGTTTTCTAAATTTCTTTTCGGTTTTCGTTGTCATTTTGTTTGTTTTGTTTTTTAAAAGGGTCTTCCAAATTTTGCTTAATTTTTTACACGATTTGCATTTCAAGGATTTTACATGATAAGAGCAATCCTTTTTGAAGTGTTTATCCATCACCTGCAAATATTGTTTTTTTGTGTGATTTCCAGACTTTCGAGCACCAATGCCTGTGTATCGAACATTAACGTTGTCCATGTTTATAATATTATGTGATACAATAAGAGTCGGGGTCTAAGAACAGTCGGGTTCGAAGAACCCTTAGACCGTCGGGTTCGAAGAACCCTTAGAGAACCCTTATAAAACCGACGCTAAATAACAACCATTAAAGGTTTCGATTCCTGTGTGATCCAAACTAATTGTGACATCTACAAAAATCTCGCCGCCCATCTTCTGCCATCGGTGGCAAAACATCCAGTCCTCCGAATAATAATGGTCGTTCTCCACGCCGCAATCAAACAGGGCATAAGCGTGCTTGTTTTCATCCCCCACCAAAAATGACACATCATCCGTGTATTTGGTGTAAGGAAACGCCTTAAACATCATCTCAAACACGGATCGCTGTATCATCATGAATCCTGTTGCCAAATGCTTGACCTTGGTGAGATTCTTCTCCACACTCAATGTTGCCGACTCATAATTAATATTGTATCGGAGCAAATTCGTCTTTATGAAATCCGTCTCCGACATGGTGTCCTTAAACATATTGGTCTTGTGGCGCGCCTTAATTGCATCCAATCCTGTGTGAGGGTGTTGACTAGTGAGCGTGTCCCATTTGTAATTCTTGATGGGATAAATGCCGCCCACCAATGGTTTGTCAGCAATCAGCAACTTGATAACATCAACAGGATTCCATGTAATGTCCGCGTCAATAAATAGGAAATGTGTGATACTTGGGTTATGCATCGCCTTTGCAACAAGGTTGTTGCGTGCTCTGGATACAAGACTGTCGTTGCGGCAGAAAACGACATTTGCAGTGACGCCGAAATCCTTGCACATAAAAAGGGTCGCAATGAGCGATTGCATATAACTGACAAACACGGTGCTGTTATAACAAGGTGTCATGATCATAAGATTGGGTTTGTTATCGGCAACATACTTGCGAAAAATGGTTTCGATGGAATCGGACGAAGGTACAGGGGCAGGTACAGGCACAGGTGCAGGCACAGGTGCAGTCGCAGACTCATCATCATCAATTATTGTGTATCTCATTGGTGCAGACATTATAGATTTATTGTGCGTTTTTTTTCTATATTGTTTGCTTCATAAATAATACTGTGTTGTAAATATATAACAAATGTCTTTACCTGATAAAAATGCTCCTTGGCCTCAACTTGTCACTTATTTCAAAAATAACAAAAAGGATGGCGAAAATTTAGGAATTGTTTTGAAACGCGCTTCTGCTTATAGAAAAACAGGAAAAGTGCCAACTGGTATGGGATCATCGTCGCCGATGGTTAGCAAAAGACGCACTAAACGCACACGCGGCGGCAAAAAATCAAAATCCGTTAAACGCCGTTAAACTTTAACCTTGTATTGCAAAAAATAAAATAACAAATGTTTATTTTATTTTTCTATGTAAGTATCACCACAACCTAAAGGAGAGGTCATTCATCACAACCTAAAGGAGGGATCCTAAGGGAACCTTGGTTCCCTTAAAAGGAGGGATCTTAAGGGGTTGTCATCCCGCCCTTGGCGGGATGCGTCGCGCCTTCGGCGCTTAACCTTGGTTCCCTTACACGACAGGCGCCTTGATGAAGTGGATCTTGAGGTATCTCTGGAGGTTGAAGAAAGTAAGAACCTCATCCTTGTTGATCTTTAGCAACTTGGATAACTTGGCATCAGGGTTGATCTGTCTGCCGCACTTCTCGTCCTTCAACTTGTGCTCGTTGATGTATCTGGTGATCTCCTTGCTGACCTCAACACGGGACATCTCAGTGCCCGCCTCCTTTCCTAAGAACTTGATGAGTTCATCACTGATCTTGGTGGGCTTGACGAATCCAGAGGGATTCTTGTTGGCAGAAGTCTTTCTCTTCTTGCCACTGCTCTTGGACGCCTGCTTTAACTCGCGGGCAACAGTCTTCTCAAGAGTCTTGTAATCAGACTTCATGGAAGTGAGGAGAGCAGCAACCTGCTGGATCTTGGATGAGAAATCACCCAACTTGGAAGCAAGGGTGGCAGCATCGACGGGGGCAGCGTCGGCAGCATCGGAGGTGGCAGCAGGGGCAGCAACCTCAGAAGGGGTAGAAACAGGAACCTCAACGGGGACAACGGGAGTCTTGGTCTTCTTGACCTTCTTCTCGGTAACAGGTGCAGTCTCAACGACGACAGTTACAGCGGGGGCAGGAGCAGGAGCAGAAACGGGAGTAGCAGAAGCAGCAGCAGATTTGGATTGGCGGACCATTGTTATTATACTATTATGTATGTCAGTTTTTTAAGTAGTTTAACGCATTTATTATTTACACGGGGGGAACCGAGAAGTGGAGCACCTTCGGTGCTCTACCCCGTAAACCCCTCCTAAACAAAATGGATTTTTGAGTAATCATCCTAAATGAAATATAATCGAGCATTTTTGTGAAATATTACATGGCATTTGAGTGCTTTTTCCGTGACCCCTCCTAAATGATTTTGATTTTGACATTTTGAAAAATAGATTTTTGCATTTTGAAAAATAGAGATTTTAACATTTTGACAAATAGAGATTTTTGCATTTTTAACATTTTGTCAAATATGGATTTTTGTATTTTATGTTTTATGTTTTATCTTTTAACAAAACATAATTCTGTATTTTTGCAATATTTCGCGCTAAAGTATTTGCTTGGGATTGAGTTTGCTTAGGATATCACCTATTCCTCGCAATGACAAAATAATTGTCATACAACCATGGCATCTGTTGTCGCACTTCATTAGACACCACAGTCAATCCTGTAAGAAAATACATTGCACCAAGTGTTTTGTGCTCTGCATCTATGCCATCATTCACCAAAGTCTCGCCAATTCTTATCACCAATGCGCGATTCTCTTCAATGGTTCGCACTTGATCCATATTGTCTATTCCAAGGTTTTCCTCTGAAAACGGTTTCTGCCGGGGGCATATTTTTTGTCTCAAACTCCGGTCTATTTTGCTCCAAAAATGGCACATGCGCACAACAAACAATGCCAACTGTGTATTGCTAAGATTCGTAAACCATCCAATGTTTGTATAATTACCCAGTTCATCGATTTTCATAAAGAGTTCATTGGCAAGTGTGCTATAATTCGTGTTTGGGTCTATCGGCAGCGCCGGAACATTTACAGAATTAGTCGGCGCGTCTTTCATTTCCCTCATGGATTTTAAGATGTTTATCAAATCGCTGCCAGGAAACAAAATATAAGTAAAATGGATAATCTCTATCATTCGATACAACAACTTGGTGTCCATCTTTTCTCGCGTATATGGATTCAACAATGCACCTGTTTTCGCCATCATGTTAATCAGCGAGTTGATGTTAAACACATATGTCGTATTATTCTTTTCGTCCAAGTAGTCGATGTAATACAGGAATTCCATTTCGGCAAGCGGTTCCAAGGTGTAGAAATCCGTCTCATTTACTGGCGGCGCAACAGTCATCTTCTTTAGATGAATCCAGCGGCGCGTCATCTTGCCGCGAAATATACTTTGGATTCGCGCAGCATAATCATGGTGTTTGATATTTTCCTGTATTCGCTGTTTTAAATCCTCTTTTTTGCCGGACACGCGCAGTCCGCGTTCTTTTGCAATCACCTTTAATTCGGGCAATTTGCATTTTTCTAAATCCACTTTTTCGTTTAATTTGGGTTTCATCATCTTAGACAACATCTTTTATAATATAGTATTTATTACTATGTGTCTATATTTTTTTGTCTCGCAACTTACTGTGGAGACCAAAAAAATTGATCCGAGCAAAAAACATGTTTGGAAAGAACATAAAGAAAACACATATTATAACACATACAAGATGTCATCTCAATCCAAGTCTGCTCCTATTGTCCTCGATACTGCTTCGTGGAATCCTAAGAATGTCCGTTTCATGCCCCCCAAGGTTAATGACAAGGGCGGCAAGTCAATCAGTTTAATCAGCACTCAGAGTAATCGCAGTTTACACATCAGCACTCCTTTATTGACCACCTGGGGAATTAGTGATTTTGTCGATCCCCAGACTGGTGTTTCCGATGGTAAGTACCAAATCTCGTTCACCTTTCCTAATGATAGTTATGCCACCAAGACTACTGAGGAGTTCTTGGCAAAGATGCAACAGTTTGAACAAACTATTTTGGAGGAGGCAGTCAAGAATAGTGAGGCGTGGTGGGGTGAGTCATTGGATATGGGAATTTTGAAGCACACCTTCTTCCCTATTCTCAAGTATCCCAAGATTAAGGGAACCAAGAAGATCGATATTACCAAGAAACCCAATTTGAATGCTAAGGTTCCTTTCTATGAGAATGAGAACAAGTGGAATGTCGAGATTTACGACACTAAGGGAGAACTATTGTTCCCTAATGCAAATGAGGAACTCACTCCTGCGCACTTTGTGCCAAAGTTGAGTAATGCTGCCGGTGTCTTACAGTGCGGTGGTATTTGGATCGGTGGTAAGGGATGGGGTGTCACCTGGAAGTTAGTCCAGGCAGTTGTTAAACCCAAGATTATGGACACTGTATTTGGCAAGTGTCACATTAAGTTGTCCGAGGAGGACCAGGTTGCTATTGAGAATAGCAATGTTGATGAGGATGATCATGAGGAGAGTTCTAGTGCTAGTGCTGCTCCTAAACCTGTAATTCAAACACAGGTTGCTGATAGTGATGAGGAGGACGATAGTGCTCCTGTCGCTGCTCCTGCTCCTAAGGTTGTTGCTAAGGTTGCTCCTAAGGTTGAGGAACCCAAGGTAGAGACTGCTCCTACTCCTACTCCTACTCCTGCTCCTGCTGCCACTCCTGCAGTTAAGAAGGTTGTTAAGAAGGTTGCTCCCAAGGCATAAATACAAGGTAATTCACACCTGTATGAAAGAATGTTTTTTTTCATACAGAATATATAGTGCACAATGAAACAACGCACACATAAAAAATCTCGCACAAATAAACAGAAAACACAAAAAATCTGGATAAAAGGTGGCAATGGCGTAGGCATAGGCGCAGGCGGGGCATACAAAAAACTAGTTTGCAGAGCAACAGTGAATGCCAATGACAAAGTATCAAATGATTCCTGTTTGACAAAACCCTTGCTAATGGAGTTGCGCAACGAATACAACAAAGACCATCCCACAGACCAAATTATCAGCACTAAACCGATCATCATTTGGCACGAACTTAAAACACGCTTAACTCAATGCGACGACGACCGATGTTTATTAGGAGAAATCGACGATGTTGCCAAACGAAAACAGTGGAAACAAAAATTGTTTGCACCCGAACATCCACCCGAATGGTTAAAAAACAAAAAAGAATGGTTAAGCAATCATGACATCGACAGCGTCATGCCCCAATATGAAGAAAAATACGCGAATTTCAAATATTTAGGCACAACCTCTATCGACTATGATTACAAATACAGCGACGGCGCATGCATCGAAAATCGATTATGCCTGTTTGACCTGAAAAAAGAAATGAACGCCGGAAAACGCCGGTTTGCATCGGTTTTTAATTTAGACAAACACACCATGGGCGGTTCACATTGGGTGACGGTCTATTTTGACACGGAATTCTCAACCATCATGTTTTTTGATAGTGCTCGCGGGCGCATGCCAAAACAAATCCGAAAATTCATAAAGAAAGTGATGCGACAGGGATTAATGATGAAACCGAAAATCGTGTTTGATTTGAAAACGGCGAAAAGTAGTCACCAACGCGGCGATGCCGAGTGTGGCGTCTATGCCATTTACTTTATTATAGAGATGTTGAAAGATCACCGCAACTTGTCGCGATTCATTAATGGACACATACTGGATCGAGACATGAATAAAGAACGATTCAACATTTTTAATAGTCCAAGCAAAACAGGGTGAACTTCGGTCAATGAAATGCAGATATTATGTGGATGATTCTATATAGTTAGATATGTCCCAACCATTTCCAAGTGACCTTCATAAACAAACCATTAATATTATTAAAAATAAGAATGGTCCTGGCACAAGTGTTTTAAAACATGATGTGCTAACTGAAGAATTAGGCAATGCTTATTCCAGAAACACAGGTGTTGTGTATAATAATGATAGGTCCGTGTTTGACTTTGCCAACCTTGCCGAAAAACTAATACAACAATCTAAACAAGGGTATTATGATTTTTATGAACCAGACCCGGAAATTAAATCATCGTATGTTCAAACTGTGGATGGCGATGATGCAAATATTGCTGTTATAGATGTGTTTCAAAAATTGCGAGGGTGTTTGGAAACTCACAAAGATGCCTTTGTTGATGAATTGAATAAGGTTGCTTTGACAATTAGTGGCAAAAAATATGATACTGCATATTTGAAAGAAAACCCCCCTACCAATATCCAATATGTAAATATGACAAACGCAACAGATGTAAAAAACATGATAGATGCATTAACAACATGGAAAACACAGATTATTTCTATTTTGGCGCCTTCGGCGCCACCAGTTTCAACTTCGGGACCAACATCACCTGGTTCGGCAGCACCTGTTTCGGGACCTGTTTCGGGACCGGCATCGGCATCGGCACCGACAACAAATTCTTTATCAACATTTACATATGCTCCTGATGACACCACTATAGACAAAGATGACTTCAAAAAATGGTCTGGAAAAGAAATTTCGATTTTGGGTGCTGAAAGTAATCATGAAAATTGCATTTATGTGATTGGACAAGTTTTTAATATTATTAATCCAAAACATTACAAAAGTTTTTTGCCAGAAGATTCTCTGTATAGCAAGATTCTATCAAAAATATCATCCTCTATTTCATCTGTATCAGCACCATCGCCAACCGACATTTTTACTAAAATTAGTAATATTTCTATGGGTGCAACTCGCATTGATGGACCAGGTGGCAAATGGTATTATGTAGGAGAAATTACACCAAGTTCAAGCAATGCCAATGACAAAAAAAATGGTAAAGGAATGATTCGATGGCAAAATGGAAATATTTTTGAAGGCACCTTTGCAAATGATGTTATAGTCACAGGCATTTTAATTACAGATTCAGGAAAAACAAAAAAAACCCTCATAATTACTTCTGGTGTTGCAACATTAGGTTCCAAATCTGGCACTTTTAACATGGATACCGGCACATTCACACAAAACCCTTAAATCAACATCAATGCTCTATCGGCATCAATATTTTCCTTCACAAATCCATTGATCATGTAATATGCACCCGACGTCTTTACACTCGACATTTCCTTCTGCATCTGTTTTGCCAATATTTTATTGTGCCCCACATCATCCATCAACAACATCGTGTAATCGCGGTTGCCATTTTGTATTAGCGCCAAACAATCAATAAACCCCCGAATAAAGAGTCCATGATTTTTTTTACTGTTGCACAACGACGCTGCCAAGTTAAGCGTCTTACCACCATAATCATTAACCTTTTCATATAACATCATCGCATCCTCTATGAAATATGCTGCAAATATGTGCCGATTTGCCCCCGACGCAACCTTCAAACAAAATATCCACATTTGCCCCGCATCTACGCGCGCCTTCATTGCTGCTACATCCATGTAGGCGCTAAATTCGCACAATTTGGGGAACAAATCGATGATCTCGTATATGAGAATCCAATTTGCCTTATACACCTGTATGATGGTGGTGGGTCTCTTTGGTAAAATCCCGACATAAAACAAATATGTCGAGAACGCCAATAGAGGTTTTACCCCGGCACAATTTCCATTGTGTTTTTTTAAAATAGACAATTTCACAGTTGTTTCCCTATTCCTACAGTTGTATTCATGCGTGGCAATCAGTTTCCTTGTGATTTCCTTCTTTATTGGGTTTTCTCTATCGCACGCCAAAAAAACCATGAAATTTGCAGTTGTTTTTTCTTGGCGATAGAGAATGAACACAGGATAACTACAAATGCATCCAAGTGGTTTGTCTGTGATGGCGCCGTGAAATGTTGTTATGAAAGGTGTGTCAAAATGACCACCCAAAAGTATATTCAAATGTTTTTTCTCTATCGCAAACAAAATGGAATCCGATGGAATGTAGTTGCAAATCAACTGATCAATCACAATGTCCTTTATGGCGTCGGTGGATTCGTGGTATGATATTGTTTTCACCTCTTTTTTTGAAACCCATTTGTTCCTGTATGGATATGTTTGCAATAGAGGAATCGCGAAATTGTAGAATTTGTGATGAATGTCATATGTGTGACTCACTGGCATGTGCACCCAAAAAGGATATGCTATATGAATGTAGATGAAAAATACAAATGCTGATATGAAAACGGTGATGAAAATATATTGTTCTATCAACATCCTCTATTGCCGACGATTATAAACTGTGGATTCATTTGTTTTTTCACTTTCATACACATATGACGATTCTGGCATAAAGAACTAAATGTCCAAGTGCAAAGATTTATACCTTTGCAAATTCTAAACGCCGAAGAGCAACTTCGTTGCTCCACGTGTATCTGCCTCCGGCAGATATACCCTTTGGGTTGGCATCTTTGAATGTGCAAAGTAACTGTCACTAAGCGCCCCAGAGGGGTGCGAAGTCGACCACCTACGGTGGTCTTTGACACTGATAAATTATCCTTTTATATCCAAGAACCCACCAAAGGTGGGTTCAGGTTATATAATCGGCATTTTAAAAGTGCAAAGGTTTAATATATTTCTCTATTGCCATTCTATAGATGCGCCGCCAAAATATTTTTCAAAGAGGCGGAGACAAACCATTGAGTGTTAATGCCAACACAATAAATCTGTTTGCCGACCCTCAAATGGAAAAATACATGAATCCTATTTATGGATTGGTGTTGTGTGAATCTGGATTTGTGCCCAATCTCTTTCATTTAAAACTGAGTGGTATTATTAGTGATCCTTATTTAGAAAAATGCGCAAATATTGTTGGCAGTTCTTGCACAAGAGAAGGCAAATCCACCATAATAAGACCCACAAATGATATTATGAATAAGGTTTCTTTGGTGGAACTTGGACGCTATATTGCCATAAAATATGTAAATATGGTGAAGGGTTCTGTGGATTATAAGATTTCTTCGGAATCCAGTGAGAATTCGAAGGTTTCTTCGGAACCCAGCGAGGATACTAATGAGTATCGCATGGACACCACAAACATGATTGCATACCTTAATGAATATAAAACTAAATATGTATTTGGCAAAAAATTTAATAAAATAACACAAACACAATCAGAAAATATAAAAACATGCATATCAAAACTTAACAAAAAAATCCCTATTATTGAAAATGATATTTTTGCTTTTCATATAATATTATTTTGCGTGTGGTGGAAAGCAGACACAAATAGAGGTTTTGATGATTATTACAGAGGCATTGAAGATATTTTCAATATTGTGAATCCATATTTCGAAAAACCAGAACAATTCGTGTTTGATTTTAGTGCGAGAACTCGGACAAGTGCAAGTGCAAGTGCCCATGCCTATGCCAGTGCAAGTGCTAGTGCCAGTAAAACATTCGAACAACTTGTATTAAATATTACTGCCGTCAATTTTAAAATTTACAATCAAGAACAATCAAAGCACTTTTGTGAAGGAATCAACTACACTACATATCCCGACTGCGGCGAAACTGTTGCCCGAAACATAATTAACATATTGTGTTTTAATGGAACCAATTTTGACATAGGTCTATTACAAGAAAAAGGTGCCACAGATGAACTAATTGCATATTACACAGTATTTGGCAATTTTGCATTGCAAAGCAAAACAGAACCATCGAATATTTTTGGTATGCAATTAAATGCCCGCAACGCGTGGAGTAAATTGATCATTGACCATGCACAAACAAATCTGAAATTCAAAGAGACTTGCCATAGAGGTTCTGCACCTTCTTATGGATATGATTTGTTGAGTGGATTAACAGATGGACACAAACCCAACCTGTTGCAATTGCTTAATAATTTAATGCGAGATGTTAAAACCTGGGAAGACTTGATAAATGATGAAACCATCATTGATGTTGATACACACAAAATGGGTCATAATGGAATCGGTGATATTATTATAAAACATAACTCGAAACAAGATTTCATAGTTCATTTATTAAATGGTCATTATTATGTTGAATTGCCAATAAGAAAGGAAAAAATAGACTATAGTCATATAACTAACTCAAGACAACGAGCAGTCATACATGTGTTGCTCAAAAAAAATATCACTAAAAAAAATTACATGCACATTGATTTTTCGTCTGAATTGTTGACGAAAGAATTTTCAAGCACAGATGACGCCATTTTGAAATTAGGTCTGTTTGAATTATCATTGACTAGTAAATATGACAATGACACGCGACGACGAATGGCAATAGATGTCGACAATGCGCCATTTTTCAATATGTTTGCTACCAGATATGGCAATAATGAAGCAATAAATAAATATGAATTTTTAACAAGAACTGATTTTGAGTTTGTGAGAGATCTTCCAGCATTAAAAGTGTTGAAAATAAGAGATGGATCATTTGACAAATCAATAACAACCATCGATTTATCCCCATTACAGCAAATTGAAGAAATTGGAGATTATTTTTGTTACAATTGTGAAAATTTGGAAACAGTTAATTTTTATGATTCGAAAGATTCGTATTTGAAAAATCTAAAAAAAGTGGGTGACTTTTTTTTCGGGATGTGCGATGAATTAACAGAAGTCGATTTATCTTCTTTGAAAAAACTTTCTGTAATTGGCAATCATTTTTTTGCAGAGTGCCAAAACTTGGACACAATACAATTCAATCCTGCTGCCACAATCACTTCTGTTGGACACAATTTTTTATATAAAAACCCCAATTTAAAAAGTGTGGATTTGCGGTTTTTAGAAAATATTATTTTTATTGATACATTTTTTTTAAGCAGTTGCGCATCTCTCACAGAGATCATATTTCCAAAAAATTTTCGAAATGTCATGCAAATAGAAAATCATTTTATGAGTGAATGCGAAAATTTGGAACATATTGATTTATCTTGTTTTAAACATCTTTCCACAATTGGCGATGATTTTTTTGCAGAGTGCCAACAGTTGAAGACAATAACATTCAATCCTGCTGCCCCAATCACTTCTGTTGGACACGATTTTTTGAAAAAATGCAGAGGAATCGAACATATTGATTTGCGGTGTTTTAAAAACATTACTGAAATTAAAAGTTTTTTCATGATGGATTGCACAGGGATTATAACTGTGCAATTTCCAGACACATTTGTAAATGTGACAACTATTGGAATGTATTTTATGGGAAACACGAGAAATTTAAAACAAATTGATTTGTCTTGTTTTTCAAATGTTAAACAAATAGCAAATCACTTTTTGGTAGCAAGTGGAATTGAAGAGGTTTCAATTGATTTTTCAAAGTTGGAAAAAATCGGAGGCGACTTTATGCTTGATTGCTCTGAATTAAAAACAATTGATTTGTCGTCTTTGACTTCAATAGTCGAGGTTGGGGATTATTTTATGCACAATTGCAGTAAATTGAGAGAAATCAAATTGCCACCAGATTTGCGTCTTAATACAGAAGACCTGATAAATTTGGGACTTGCAGTGGATCATGCAAACCAGCGAAATGCTAAGAAAATGAGAACCGAGGGCGGCAGCAAAAGACGGAGAACCACACGAAAAATAAAAAAAAATGCTAAAAAACACACACGCAAACACAGATAATTCATGCATTATTACGAGAACAATCTTGTAATAATATATAGATGCGCCGCAACCACTTGTATCAAAGAGGCGGAGACAAACCATTTGATGTGGATCCATTAAGATTAAACAGATTCATTGATCCCCAAATGGAACAACATCTGAATCCCATTTATGGATTGGTATTGTGTGAAACCGGTTATGTGCCAAATCTGCACGCTTTAAAAAAAAGTGGTTTAATAGACAGTTTTAGCAAATATTTTGCCGAAAAAAATAGTGAAAACATTGTTGAAGAGGATGAAAAAATGTTAGAATTTACAATTGCAGAACGCACAATATTAGAACACGCAATCATTGTAAATAGAACATGCACAAAAGAAAATGGTTCTAATATGATGAAACCTACAAAAAAAATCATGAAAATGGAAGAAGTTGAAGAAGATGAAAGTGAAAGTAAAAGTAAAAAAAAGAAAGAAAAGAAACAATCAATTACACTAGTTGATCTTGGAAGATATATTGCTATAAAATACGTAAATAAATTCATAAATC
>JACCDO012117181.1_pt1 | contig 19686 bp, 21 predicted proteins | sample 7446101 | NCBI WGS metagenome assembly JACCDO01 (sample SAMN15323440, study PRJNA562643) | freshwater metagenome | isolation source: river surface water | place: USA:Blue River Watershed | collected 2017-08-16
GTGTACTGGAGTTGCTCAATGAGGTACTCGTGGGGGTTGGAAGCCATCTTTCTGCGCTCATCAGTGTCGAGGAAGGTGAAGTCAACATAGATGGAGGCAGCAACGAGGGATTGCTGGTAAGCCTGGGTGACAGATTTGGAGCCAGAGGTGGCAGCAATGTCATAGACAGCCCACAAGCACTCACCAATGGGTCTGAAGTCGATGTTGATCTTGACCTCGTGGTACTGGAGAGCAACGAGGGGAAGAGCAAGACCGGGGTTTCTGCAGAACCAGAAGAGGAGGGGGATGTAGAGGGTGGTCTCAGGGAGAGACTTGCGGGGAGCGCAGACCTGGCCGGGACCGCCAGCAGCAGAGCAGGGTCCGTTGATGTCGGCAAAGGAGGGGTCAACAAGGTAGGTGAGTTGGGTGGTGTGGCCAATCATCTTGTAGTATCCTCGCTGTTGCTCGGACGACAAGGTGAGCTGGTTCCAGATGTGCATCCAGTCACCATACTGTCTGTCAATTCTCTGGCCTCCAATCTCGATCTCAACCTGGGAGATGAGCTGCTCGCCGGGGAAATCTAACCAACGGGCATAGACGGCATCTTCAGAACCTTTCATGTCCTGGTTGATCTCGGGGAGAGTGACCTGGACATAGGTTCTGTAAGCAAGGTCTCCATTTCTGGAGATGGTGCAGGACACACGGCGACCGAAATCGGCCTGACCGTTAAATGTCTGCTCGATGGACTCCATCGCGAAGTTGGTGTGGCGTCTGTAAGACACCTTCCAGTAAGTGATCTCGGGACTTCCGGTTAAGAAAACATCCTGCGCGCCGTAGGCTACTAATTGCATCAAAGCTCCTCCCATTTTTTTATATACTTCAAAAATATTTTTTTTCCTAAATGTTTACCACAATTGTCGTGCGGACCTACACATTTTCAAACAGGGTTATTATGTAACTAAAATCACGTCTACAACCACCTGTGTAAAAATAACCCGATTTTCGCCCATTTTTTGTCCTCCTTGTAGGGACCCAAAGAAAATCGTAGTGTCCCCACTTTTAAAAGTCGGGACACATTTTAGAGATATGCCAAAATTGTGTGGATTTGAAAATTGTCGGATGCGTGTCAATAACCAATTTTGTAAAATGCATAAAACAAATAAGGATGACAAGGTATTGGCGCCAGCGCAAGCATTGTATCGCGGATACAGCAAATCGGACTACATCAATAAATTCCCTGATGACCCTCTGACATTTCAGATGCTTTACAAGAACAAGGGGACGGCAACATGCAAATTCATCGACAGTCGATTCGATGGATTTAAGAGTCCTCATGACTTAAAAGGTTCCAGCGATAGAGAAATCCAAATTAACGGAATTTTTTTAAGAATTGCCACAAATGAGACACCAGTCACGCTGACATCCACTCAAAAATACATATCTGTGTTGTTCAATACAGATAAATATACGTGCCCAAAAACGGGCAAAACAGTGAATCCGATGTTATATCGGCGCCTGCCTCTATTGGAGGAAGAAATAAACCGGCAAATTGAGAGGATTTTGGAAGGTGCAAACAGTGTGTGTCACGTCAATGTGTGTCCCTTTATAAAGATAGATTCTCACTTATGAATTTATCTAAATAATCCTCCATGAAAACTTCCCTCTTGCCTTCGTGGTTTTTCTGGAAAATATAGCGACCATCCCGTTTTTTCGCGGTCCACCCTTTCTCTAAACAGTTGTAGATGAATATCATTTTTTGCATTGTCTTCATATCCAAATTCATATCACTTAAATTCACTGTTTTGGATGCCATAATACACATAGTATCGGAATTATTCAGGGGATTTTAACTTTTCTCCGGAACCCTTAGCAATTTGTGCGTTCATTTGACAAAGTAACGCAGAAACATCGGTTTGATGACAATAACTCAAAATCATATAAAAATCTACGTTCTATATTATTTAGCAAATGACCACCGATATGACCACCACAACCGAGATTGTCAACAACAATGAACCGATTCTGACTGAATCCACAGCGCGCTTCGTGATGTTTCCGATCCAAAACCAGGAAATCTGGAAAATGTACAAAAAACAGGTAGACAGTTTTTGGCGTGCGGAAGAGGTGGATTTGTCAAAGGACCTCGTTGACTGGAGCAAATTAAATGAGGACGAGCAATATTTCATTTCCATGGTTCTGGCATTTTTCGCGGCAAGCGACGGAATCGTGATGGAGAACCTAGCAATCCGCTTCATGGAAGACGTCCAACTTTCCGAGGCGCGCGCTTTCTACGGATTCCAGATTGCCATGGAGAACATCCATTCAGAAATGTATAGTCTGCTCATCGAGACCTACATCAAAAACAAGGATCAGAAACAGCGCCTGTTCACCGCGATAGAGAATTTCCCCTGTATTCAGAAAAAGGCAGACTGGGCGCGGCGCTGGATTGCCGGCACAGAGTCTTTCGCCACTCGTCTAGTTGCATTCGCCTGCGTAGAGGGCATCTTTTTCAGCAGCAGTTTCGCGGCAATTTACTGGATTAAGAAGCGCGGTCTCATGCCGGGTCTCACACTGTCCAACGAATTCATTAGCAGAGACGAGGCGTTACACACCGAGTTCGCGATTCTCCTGTATTCGGGATTGCAAAATAAATTGTCGTCAAAAGTGTTAACAGGAATTATTAAGGAGGCGATAGAGATTGAGAAGGAATTCATATTGGAGTCGTTACCGTGCCGCTTGATAGGAATGAATTCCAAGATGATGTCGCAATACATTGAGTTTGTGGGAGACAGATTGTGTTTACAATTGGGGATTGAGAAAATCTATGGCAGCGCGAACCCGTTCGATTTCATGGAACTAATTAGTGTGGAGTCGAAATCCAACTTTTTTGAGCGCACCGTTAGTGAGTATGCTTTAGCAAACAAGGAGATGGCGTCGGATGTGTTCAATTTGACGTGCGAGTTTTAAACCTTTTATAATATAAAAGTGACAGTGCCTTTGGCACATAAATAGTCCCATTATAAGTATACCGAATATGTATAATGGCAAGGAAAACGAGAAAAACACGGAATAAAAAAAGAAAGGTCGGTGGGTCTAGAACGAGGGTTGCGTTTAGTTCAGTAAGTCCCATTTATCTAGACCCAAATGTGGGAACACCACCGCGCATGTCAATAAAAAGAACACCGAGAGAAAGTCGCATATATAAAGATATGAACGATTTTAAGAAATCGGTGCTTCCAAAAATTCAAAACGTGAAATCCCATTTTGATAACCAACAACCCCTGTTTTCAGCATATTTGACAACTGTATTTCAAGAAGATAAAATGAGAATGATTGAAGAAATTAATGAAGTGTATGAAAATCTGCAGAATCTTAAAGACAGGACAACCCGATTGGCAGACATCGACAGTGCCGAAACGGAAAAACAGGAAATCTTGTCGGGAATAAAATATGTTCAATGGAAGATAACCAAGTTGGTTGAACAAATCAATTTTAGAAATGTCTCGTCGATTGCGGTTTCCAAAAACGGAAGGATGAGCAATTTGCCGAGATAGGGGTAAGAAATTTGCCGAGATAAATATGTGAATTATTTATATATTCATTAATTCACATGTCAGCAGCATCAGGAGGAGGTCCAGAACATTCATTTGCTGAATATTTGAAAAACATGATTTCTAAAGGAACTGCCGGTAATGCTGAAAGATTCATTGACAAATTTGGCGAACATCCTGTGGACCCACTGCATATTATACCATGTTGTTCTCTCTACTACACAGAAGAAACATTGGAACTTGTAAAAACAGAAACCGAAAAGTTAAAGAAAGACGATGCGAATCCTACACTCAATGAATGTTTGGATAAAATTGTGGATGATGAATACGTTGGACCACACGTCATTTTAAAACATCCAATTGCCAAAATGCTATGCTTAACAGCAGTTTTTGGAAATCATTGGAAAGATATTTTGGAAATAAAAGATCGCACTGATTTGTGGGATTCACTGAATCTCGAAGAATTGCCAAGAGAATGGGTTGTTTCCATAAACTCGCACGGCAACAGAATAGATAAATTGACACCTGGAAATTTTACTTATAACCACACAACAAGTTATGTGTCAACTGCTTGTCCCGGCAGTTCGGCATTTTACAACGAAAAACACAGTATAATTGATCCGGAAATCATTTTAAATGATGAAGTTAGAGATGAGCATTTAATAAAACGGTCTGATGAATATTTGGATTCAATCGGAGAAAGCATAGAAAAGAGAATGAAGGACTATGACGATTTGCAATTGCAAAAAATCGATGCTTTTAAAGAATACAACGAAAATCCAACCCGCGAAAACATATTAAAATACGGAGAAATTAAAAGTGAAATAGATGATCAAAAGAACAATTTGAAAAGTTTGGTAAAAATCTTTAAGCAAAATAAAAGTCACGAATCATACTTGGAACAAATTAATTATTTTGAAAGATTTTTATATGGCGATGAAAAGGGTGGTAAAACGGGACTCAACACAACAATTGTGTCATTAATTCCAAAAGAAAGTGCCGAATTAACAAATTTTTTGGAAAAATATTTTCGAATTAAACTTGCCGAGGAACACGATGATGAGACCCAATATTACACAAAAATATCCGAACTTTTGCGCATAACCCCTATTAATGATTGGACAAGAATGATTCAAGAAGACAAAATCGCAAATCCAACTTATGCGTTTGCTTTTAATGGTTCTAAAAAACTAAATAAATTGCAAACACCCATGATAGAATTAGCAATCGCAATTGCACACAAAACAAACAAAATTGGGTTTTGCATGTGTCTGAGTTCGTTTATATTTTCAAACATGGAAAACGCTGAAAACACAATTATTGACAGATTACTAAGGTCAGATGATTCCTATAGAATTCGATTTGGTGTTGTGTCATTATTGCTCGACAATCTGACGTTGCAACAGGTGATTTTTGATAATAGTTGCAAAGGAGGGCATGTTGATGTTAGATACAAATATCAGAAAGCATTTCCAGATTTGGATTTTGGCAACAGTCAGGACCAAAACACCCAAGACATGCTTGAAAGCGTAAGCAACTGTAATATAGGCGGAAAATGCGTTCGCGCGTGCCGTGCTTTTCAAAAAGGCGAATGTGACAAAGGTTCAGAATGTCGATTTATCCATGATAATGCAGGAAATGTTGGAGGCATTAAAAGCGTGTGTGCGGAATTCCAAAAAACAGGTAAATGCTCACGAGGTTCATTTTGTCGGTTGTCACACAAAGGTGGCAAATCAAAAAAGAAGGGTAAAACAAGACGCCGACGTCAACACAAAAAATCCACCAAAAAACGCAAATGAAACTGACATAGTGTTTAGAACCACAATTTATTTTATGCATATAATGTAGTTAAATTATGTCAGCATCTGGCGGCGGAGGTTCATTAATATTAGCAGAATTTGTGGCAATCATGAACTTTGATGAATTCATTGCAATATTTGGTGAAAAACTGGTGGACACAAACAAAATCAGACCGTGCTGTGGCGTTTATTTCACAGAGGACGATTTGGACGCAGCAATCCGGGTTTTTGAAATTGAATTAATAACAACAAAAACACTTAACCTGTGTTTAAGATCCATTTTGGGAGGAGAAATCCACGAAGAACGTGTGTTATCAAACCCAAAATGTCAAATCATGTGTATGACTGCCCTTTTTGGAAATCATTATATGGAAATTTTGACAACTCCCGAACGAAGTACCCTGTGGGAATCCATCAAAATGGATTTGTTGCCAAATGATTGGATAATGCATTCAACCATGCATAGTGGAATGGGTGAAATAACTTCTCATAGAGAACAAAAATACAGTTCAACAATAAAATTGGTCACGACTGCACAAGCAACGCATTCCTCATATTTTTTTGACGAACTGAATGTTGTTGACCCTCAAAAGTGGTTGGATAAAAAGTTGGACAAATATTTGAGTGAGTTGTCCCGACAGTATTTAAATTCAATAAAGGAAACAATGATAAAGGAAAAAACAAAATATGAAACAACAAAGGATGACACACACAAAAATCACATAAAAAGTTTATTTAAAATACACAAATTGGGTGAGAGTTATGTTTCGCATTCACCTGATAAAATACATTTGTTTGAAACTTTTATATTGGGTGAAGAATATGGTGGCGAAACCCGAGACAACTCCACAATTATTTCATTAATTCCAAAAGCAAGCGAGGAATTGAGAACGTTTTTAAAAAATTATTTCACAATAAAACTATCAAATTCTGAAGACAGAGAAATTGAATACTACAGGCAAATTTCTGGGTTAATAAACACGGTTGATTTAAACGAATGGATAATAAATGTCCAAAAACAGAAGGGTTCCAATCGGGCGTACGCATTTGCGTGTTTCAAAAGTTCGGATGCTTTTAATTATTTGCAAACTCCCATGTTTGAATTGTTGGTTGCGCTTGCGCAGAGAGATAGAAATGACAATGCGTTGATGATGCTAAGTTCACTGCAGTTTAGCAATCCAGAATTAACTAGAGACAGATTTGTAAATAGGTTGATGCGAAGAGAGTATGCAAGAGATGAATTTCGATTGGGTCCGTTGATTGCGTTGTTTGACAGTGTTGCCGAATACATGGTTGTATATGACAATGGGTGCAAAACGTGTCCGGCAACGGCAACTCACATAAGTGAAGCATTTGAAACAGGTGAAATTGGGTCAAGTCAAGACCAATTTACCCAACCGGTAATAGATTATGTAAATCAATTGTCACACAGTCTGGGTGGGTCAAAAAAGAAGCGTGGAAGTAAACGCCGTCGCAAACACACAAAATCCACCAGAAGAAAATGCCGAAAATAAAGTGCATGTAATGATGAATTTAAATAATCATCATTACATAAAATCCCACAATTTACTTTGTGAATTTGTATTTTGGAATTTCGTCAATGTTTATAACAATGCCGTCTCCACTCAAAGTTTTCCCAGATTGCGCGAAGGCAGCAAAAACTGGGTTTTTCAATTGACTTTTGGGACTATGTTGATGAACGGTGCGCGCAATCATCTTGTATAATTTGAAATTGGGGTATCGTTCCTGTCCGTTTTTTTTGTAGACCACGTTTTTGTCATCATCGTCTGAGCACCATTTTTTAATGAGTGTGTCGACTGGATTTTTGCCTTCTTCGTCATCATCCGTGACAAAATCATACAAAGAACATCCCAGTCGGCACAGGTCAAAACTGTAATTGGGGTCAAGGCGCGGTTTAGACTCATTGAAAAAGGGTTCACAGTTGTATTGGGAATAGGCGTCGCCACTGGGCGCGAAACTGTCACTACAGAATATCTTGTCTTGGAATCGGTAAATGGCGCGACCAAAATCGATGATTTTGAAGATGCGACCATAGGTCGGAACTCGATACCAGGTATTGTCAAAACAGTAGTTAATGTGGGTCTCGCTGGTGTTCACATACATGATGTTGTTGGTATGGAGGTCATTGTGTGTGAAATCGAACGCCTTTTGGTAAGTTAGGAGAATCATCGTGATTTGGAAAAGTGCGGCAACCATTGCATCAGTGTCTAATGCTCGTTTCATAAGGAGTTCGTCAAACGTGCCGACACAACGCTCCTGGAAAATCATTTGGACGGGGAAATTGTGGAGATAAGAGTAGATGGGTTCTTCTTTCTCATATTCAGTGTTTGTTTCGGACTCGGTCTCCCATTCTGTTCCACTTCCTTCGTCTTCGCCACTTTCTTCTTCACTTCCTTCTTCACTTCCTTCAGAACTTCCTTCGGAAGACCCTTCGGAAGATTCGGTTTCATCACTACAAGATGACCCGCTGGATTCTTCACTACTACTAGACTCTTTGTCTTCCTCTTTTCCTTCGGACAGTTCTGCTGGTTTTTCATATTCCAATTGTGCATCGGCAATGGCATCAACGTTTGGAACAAGGATTTCGTCGACAATTTCCTCTACATCGATGGAGGCGTCCACTAATGCGTCATTGTCCAAAATGGCGATTTTTTGACGGTTGGTGCGGGACCCCGTCCCCGAGAAATCGCGCACCAGAACTTCGGCAGTTTCATCCAAAGTGAAGCATTTGCCCACATTTGCCATAAAGAATTCGGATTCTTTGGCAAAATCGAGGTCGTCCGCCAAATTGAACCGGAACCGGTCTTGGACGGCAAGCGCAGACCCATAGAATGGCACCCCGTGCACGAACCCGTGCTTTTCCAACAGGAGATTTGTGAGGTAAGAAAAGAACGCATCCGTGTAGGAGCAATTGTTGGCATTTCCGATTTTGGGCAAGCAATTGTCGGCATCCAACGAAGGCAACGTCGTGATGCGCGGGTCTTTCAAATTGTATTTGCCTGTGATGAATTTCAAGGGGTCCAATAGAGGCGAGAATTTCACAAATACATCCTGTTTTACTTTTTTGCCATCCTGATCACACAGGGTGTGTAGGTCGGCAACTTGATATTTGTGATTTAGAGAAATCATATTAAAGTTATCGGCATCCATGTCGAAAAACCTGCTATAAATAGGATTGTATCCTTGGAAATTTGCTAAATTGAATGGTTCATAACTGTTGTCGATAGAGATTTGCTGAGTTGCCATTTTTTCTATGTTTGGTTTTCTGAATCGTTGATAACCAATAGGAGACGACATTGAATAAGAATAATATATTTATCTAAATCATTCTTTATGACACAATTAAACTAATGGTTATCAGTCTCGAACATAGAAGAAAAACGGCAAAGAATTGCGTTTTTTATTATAGGTTTAGAACATCACGGAAAATGGTCGGATAAAAAATATTTCCAAAACATATATTGTGAATGACACTAGAACTAAAGAAATTTGATATGCGGGCAATTACATTTCGTCCAGATGAGAATAAAGGTCCTGTAGTTGTGCTTATTGGACGTCGTGACACAGGTAAGACCTTTTTAGTAAAAGATTTGTTATATCATCATCAAGACATTCCGATTGGCACTGTAATATCCGGGACAGAGGCGGGTAACGGTTTCTACGGAAAAATGGTGCCCAAACTGTTCATACACGAGGAATACAACTCGGCACTCATCGAGAATGTGCTGCGGCGTCAGAAAACGGTTATGAAACAGATGCAGAAGGAGATGGAGGCGTATAAGAAAACTACGATTGACCCTCGGACATTTGTCATTCTTGATGATTGCTTGTATGACAACACGTGGGCGCGAGACAAGTTAATGCGGTCCCTGTTTATGAACGGGCGTCACTGGAAGGTGATGTTAATCATCACAATGCAATATCCGCTCGGTATTCCACCCAATTTGCGTACCAACATCGATTATGTTTTTATTCTGCGTGAAAATTACTTGGTAAACAGAAAGAAGATTTGGGAAAATTATGCGTCCATGTTTCCGACGCTCGAGTCATTTTGCTCGATAATGGACCAGACCACGGAGAATTATGAGTGCCTGGTAATCAACAACAACGCCAAATCCAACAAGATAAACGACCAAATCTTTTGGTACAAGGCGATGGACCGACCCGATTTCAAGTTGGGTTCTAAAGAGTTCTGGGAGATTTCGAAGAATCTAGGGTCCGACGACGAGGATGAGTATGACCCCAATGCCAAAAAGAAGGCGAAAGGTGGGCAAGTCACGGTTAAGAAGACGGGCGGTGCTGCCGGAGGTAAATGGTAAATAATTTATTGAAACCTTAAACCACATACTTTATAAAAAGCGCTCCTCCAACTGGAGGACCAAGATATCTTGGTTTGGGATTGCCCAAAGCAAGATAAGATATTATAAAGAGTTTTGCAATTATTACTATGCCAACACATAAATACTTAGAAACAACACACCAAATGTGCACATATAACAACAGATGGGAATCGACAAAGTAGTATTGGAGGCAATCATCCTGTCGCACAAGCATTTGCCGCGGGAGAATCGAAGCAGAGTGATGTCATTGGCGCGGCAACAAATCCACATACCTCCCCAATTAATGCACCACCTGTTTCAAAAATACGGCATAAATGCACCCCTACACGAATGTGGGGAATATTTCGAGACATTATTCAAAAATATGGGATACACAGTGACGGATTCGATCGACAACTCGGCATATGAAAACGCGACAATTATACACAATTTGAACTTGCCATTTTTGTCACCGAGAGAAAACAGGTATAATTATGTGTTGGACGGCGGCACGATAGAGCACATATTCAATTGCCCACAGGTGTGTGAAAACATCATAGATATGATGGAGGTTGGTGGCATATATTGCTCGGTCACGGTGAATAACAATTTTTCGGGACACGGCATCTACCAATTTAGCCCCGAATTTTTCCTCTCGGCATTTACTCCAAAATATGGAATGGAAGTGCTCGAACTGTATCTTGCCGAAGTGAACGCTGACAGAGATAAATGGATAGACGTGAAATCCTTCAATGGGTGGCGAAACAACACGCAGATTAACACACATAATTCGGTGTATATCATCGCCATTATAAGAAAAATCTCGGATAATAGAGAATCTCTATTGCTCAATCCGCCAAACCAATATAGTTATGAAAGTGTGGATTGGAAATAAAACAAATATGTAAAAAAGACATATAAACTGCTTTCCAAATAATAAATAAAATGCAATACATATTTGACGAAAATACAACAACACCGCTGTGTGAAATAATGGGCAAATATGGAAGTGACAAGGGCGACGTCAACATCACCAATTCTTGGCACAACTACACAACATTTTACCACAGCATATTTAAGGAAATGCAAGACAAACCACTCCGCATTTTCGAGTTGGGATTGGGCACCAATAATTTATTTGTGCCTTCCAACATGGGCGAAAACGGCAAACCGGGCGCATCATTGTATGGTTGGTCCGAGTTTTTCCCCAATTCCAAAATATATGGTGCCGACATCGACATGAATATCCTGTTTGAAAGTGACCGCATAAAAACATATTACTGCGACCAAACCAACCCTGTTATAATAAAAATGATGTGGAACCAAATAGATTTAGTCGAAGGATTCGATATTATTGTGGAGGATGGGTTGCACGAATATCACGCCAATGTGTGTTTTTTTGAAAACAGCGTGCATAAATTGAACGCCGGCGGATATTTCATAATAGAGGACATATTACATTATGAGTTGCACCTGTTTGAAAACAAAATTGAAGAGTGGAGACTCAGATTCCCTGATTTGGACTTCACAATGCTGTGCATTCCATCTAAAAGAAATACATTTGACAACAATTTACTTGTAATAAAAAAAAACAAATAGAGAAATAAAGTGTGTTTTTATATAAATACACTTTATTTGGATGGCAACTGTTGTAACAGCATATTTTAATATACCCAAATCCAAGGCAAATCACGAAACCTATAAGGGATGGATGAAAAACATGCTGGCAATACAGAATCGCATGATTATTTTCTGCGACAAGTCGTCAGTGGAATTAATAAAGAGCATGCGCGCAAATAATCCTTATGCAACCATCATTGTAGAGAAAAAATTCGAGGAATTCTATTGCTACAAATACATAGACATATTTAGGGCGCAGCACGCAATAGACCATGAAAAGTCGATTCACAGTGTGGAATTGTATTTAATATGGAACGAAAAGAGTAATTTTCTTAAGAAGGCAATAGAGTTGGATAAATCATTTGTGGGAACCAATAATACAAAATTTGTGTGGTGTGATATTGGATGTTTCAGAGTACCAAATACGCGGTTCTTGAAGTGGCCGAACGCTGCCAAGATTCCGGATGATAAAATGTTATTGTTGGAAGTGGACCCTTTAATGCCTTCGGTTTTGGAACCTTCGACGGTTCTACCAGATTTGACAAAATTAAACCACATTGGCGGCACCATTTTTGCGGGGTCATCATTGGCAATTTTAAAATGGCACGACGCCTATTATAATATGTTGGAACACCTCTATTCAATGGGCAGATTTGTGGGCAAGGACCAGACTATTATGTCGTCACTTTACATTACACAACCGGAATTGTGTTTATGTGTGAAATATCCTCAAGGATACCATGACCGCTGGTTTTATTTACAGGATTATTTGCTTTAGCGTCCTTCCTTTGTTAGCGTCCTTCTTTTGGACGCACTCATTGTCATTTGGCACTCATTGTCATTTTTTAATGGGTTGCTAAAAACATATTGAATGTGCCCGACACATTTATAACTTTGTATCCGAGGTCCCGCAAAAACTTAAACAGTTCGACATTTTCGCAATTGGATTCAAACAGGATTCGTGGATAATTGGAACGACGCAAGGTCTCTACGCCACCGCGCAAAGCGTTCAATTCGTTCCCCTCAATATCCATTTTTATGAATGAAATTGGACCCTCTATGGGCACGTCATCCAACTGCCGCACTTCGATGTTTTCGGTTGCCAGAATTGTTCCCTGGACCTCCTGTAATGTGGACCCGCCCCCGTCCGCACTTACCAAATTCAACGTCTGTATTCCAACCTGGTCCGAGGACCCCAACCCATAATTAAGGCAATCAATGTTATGCATGTTCGATAGAGCAACCCCGCCACACAGGGCGTAATGTGTCATTTTTTGCGGTTCAAATGCATAGACCTTCTTGGAAAATGGCGCCAAACTGATGGCGTACGTTCCTGTGTGAGCACCGATGTCAAGAAAGACCCCATCTGCATTACAGAACTGTTTGCACCACTCGATTAACCCGCCTTCAAACAGACCGTGTTTGACATAGTAATCGTGATTATTTGCGGGAAGTAAATAACAGGGTGCGCGATTGATGTGGAAAATCTGATTTTTCCTATTGTCGTGGACGGCATCTCTATCGTCCTTGGATAAAATGATATATTGGGTGGTTGCGTTCATCTTGGTTATGGAATAATAAAACAGGTGGTTCTATGTTATTTTCCATTTTTCAATGAAACAACATAGAGAATTATGAGCAATAGAGAATATCACAATATGTCATTATCATCATCAAGAACTCCAACACAGAATGAACTGTTGTTGTCAAATTTAATGGAATTCTATTCGGACAAGCAAAATATGGACAAAATGGTCGGTGTAGTAAACGGCGAAAGCAAGACTTCGCTGCGTATCATCGACTGGTTTGTGACCAATTTCGCGAAAAAATACTTCACTGTTTATACAATTCCCGCAAAAACCCGTTGCAGCACCGTCATAAATGGAGAAGAAAACAAGGAGCGATTCAAGGTGTTTAATAGTTACAAGTTGGAACTGAAGGCGTATAACAAATCCCGATTTGACCCTTTTTGCCGTCGCGACCGTATCACCATTCCCTACAATGATGCTAAGAATACAGGAATGGTTACGACCATTGGGCAGTTGAATTTCTTCAAGTGGGCAATCGAGAACAAAATTCTGGAATACATTGAAGAAAATTTTGAGGCGATAGAGAATGACATGAATTCGCGCAACAGCATATCAAAGAGGAAGACACCGGACACTGAAGGAACTTCCACAGATAATAAGACGCGCAAGAAGCGGGAGGAGTTGTCAATATCCGCGTGCAAGAGCATCAAAAAGGAGATTGTGAGCATTGTGGTGAAGTTTTAAAGCATCTGAAGGATGCGACTTAGTATTTTACTGGTGCAAATAGTAAAGCATCTGAAGGATGCGACTTAGTATTTTACTGGTGTGAATACTATGGTATTTATATATCAATTCTGCATTGATACATAATAATGGTGTCTAATTGGTTTTCCCATATAGGAGTTGGTGAAACATGTAGAGACCCATGACTGCCACGGTGCCCATGAAAAAACGTTGTCCAGCGTCCATGTGTGTCATAAAGTTGTCGGCAGTGACTCTATCCGGTGAAATAAAACCCTCAAATTCTCTTGGAATAGTCGGTTTGCCTACGAAGCGGTCCTGCGGTGTGCGCTCGAATTCGGCAAGCGAAATGAATTTTTGTTTGTCTACCGATTTCGCACCTTTTATGTCGACCACATTAATGTCGACTGCCATGCATTTGTCGGCAAACTTTCGGTCAGTTTCGATGTAGGGGTTCGTCTTTGCAGTGTCAAAATCCGCATATGCCGAATCCAGCATTCCGTTGCCACCCTTGGTTTGTTTCACATTAATAATGGTGTGCCGAGGGACAGACAGACCAGATTTAATATCATTACACATTGAACCGGTGTCGTGTGTGTAAATGCGTCCTATGGGAGGCGGCAACACTTTTGAATTTTCGCCATTCAAGATTTTTCGTTGTTGGTCAATATTATAGATGTTTTGATTTACATTGGTTGCACTGTATTTCACTTCTGGCACTAAACTTGAATAGTTGGATTCCATATGTTGTAGGTGACTATATTTAATTGCGCGATTGTTTTTCCAGAATGCGGTCAATAATTCTTTGATGTCCATCCACTATGGATGTTACGCGTTTCAAATAGGACGCCTCTATGTCTTTCAAGCATTGCTTTTTCACCTTGGCAATGCAGGTCTCTTTGTCAGTTGCCGATTCGATTTTATCACATGCGGATGTATTATTTTTTTTACATAATGCGTCAAGTTTGGTTTCATCCAAAGATGCTAAATCAGTGATGACTTCCTTGACGGAATCATTGCCGGCATATTGAAACATCTTGGTGATACCGGGATTTGATTGCAAGTCCTTGTCTATAGAATCGACGCCCATGGCAACAAGCATTTTGATATTGGAAAGAATCATCATGTTTCCAGACAAATCACGATTATATTGGATGGTTGTAATTGAATCGGTGTAGGGTTCTTTCAAAGTTCGCACAATATCCAATTGTGTGTTCACGCGGTCAAACAGGTTGGCAATTATTTCGGAATTGGAAATCGTATTGCCACTATCTATTGTTGTAGGCATGGATGTTGCCAAGGCAGCAGTGGTAGATGAAGGTGCTGATGTTGCCAAGGCAGCAGTGGTAGATGATGGTGCCGATGTTGCTAAGGTAGCAGTCGTAGGTGCCGTTGTTGCGTCTTCAAACCCCTCCGACCTGTTTCTATCGGATTCGTGAAGTGCACCCGAAAACCAAGTATTTATAATATGATTTACAATGATAAAGAGAAAAAAACCAAACACCAGTGCGGACACAATTGTTTTAACAAAGTTGAATTCCATTGAATCTATATTGTATGCAAAGTTAATTAAGGGAACTGCCGTTCCCTTAAGATCCCATACAAAGGGAACTCGTCGTTCCCTTTGGAACCCATACTAAAGGTGGATAGAGACAACCTTAAATGGTGGGAATACAGGAAACCTTAAATGGTGGGAATACAGGAAAAATCTTAAATCTGGCAATACAGGAAATCTTAAATGCTTGTTTTAGTATGGGTTCCAAAGGGGTTGTCATCCCGCTTTGCGGGATGCGTCGCGCCTTCGGCGCTTAACGACGAGTTCCCTTTGAAAATTGATGTCCGTCTGCATTCCAACGGTCATTGAATAAAAACAATATACAACCCATTAATATACTATGTCTGCTTTTGTGTCCAAACCTTTCATCATCTCTATCGAGGGCAATATCGGAACCGGTAAGTCCACCTTTCTCGAGAACCTAGAATCAAATATCAATAAATCCAATCCCGATGTCGGCAGTTCAATTCTGTTTTTAAAGGAACCCGTCGATATCTGGGAAAGCATTAAGGACGAATCCGGACACACCATCTTGGAAAAGTTCTACAAGGACCAACGCAGATATGCTTTCACATTCCAAGTGATGGCGTACATCAGTCGTCTTAGTCTGTTGAAGCGCGCCATCAAGGAGAACCCGCAATGCAAGGTAATCATCATCGAGCGCTCCCTGATTGCCGACAAGAACATCTTCATGCAGATGTTGTACGACGATGGACAAGTAGAAAAGATGGAATTCGAAATCTACAATCGCTGGTACAACGAATTCATCGATGAATACCGTGTGGACGCAATCATCTATTTGGATTCCGACCCGGATGTGTGTGCGGGGCGCATCAATCGTCGCAACCGCAATGGTGAGGACGGCATTCCGCTCGCCTATTTAGAAAAATGCCGTGATTACCACAGTCGATGGTTAGTGGAGACCCGCACAGATGCCGTTGCGAGTTCTGAGGTTCCGCCTACAGTCTCTACTTACAAGATTAAGCACGAGAAATTCAATTACTCTGTGTTGCGAATTAATACAAATAGCAATACAGAATATTCTGGAGATGCCAACTGCGTTGGCAAGATTTGGTTGGAATATGTCAAGCAGTTCATCTACATTAAAATGTTGGAACATGTTATATAAACAAATGGACCACATAATACCAACACCTTACCCGAGCACATTGGGAGGAAATGCAGCAAGATATGAATCAACACAGGCGCCATCAATGAAGGGTGGCAAAAAACGTGCTAAGACAGACAAAAAGAAACGCAGAGCATCCAGAAAACAGAGACAATCTAGAAAACACAGACGTTAATTAGCGGCGCTGGCGTCGGCGTCTCGTTTTTTTTCCACCGATGTATTTTTTGATGGTGGATTTGGACGACGGTTTCGATTTTCGAATCGATTTCGAGGAGGTTGCGATGAAGAATTTTGGCATTTGTTAGTAATCAATAATAATATATATTACTAACAAAAATTAAGAGGGTGGTAAAGGTTGATAATAATTATGTAAAAGAAAAAAGGAAGGATCATAAGGGAACCTTGGTTCCCTTATTTATTTGAAGCGCAAATACAACTGGTAAGCAACCAGACCACCAAAGCACTGGGCAATGATGTAGGGGAACAATTCAGTGGTGGGGAGTTTGCCTGCCGATGCCATAGTGAGACTTACAGCAGGGTTAACATGTCCACCCGAGGTGTTCTTTGCTAAAGTGATTACTAAAGCAAGCGCGGCGCCGATGGCAAGAGGATTGCCGGTGGCGAGAATTACATAGATGAAGAAAACGGTTCCAGCAAATTCGACTAAATAGTTGTACATTGGAATGGTATATCATTTTACAAGAAATTTTATCCGAATCACACAGGACTTTATCTCACCCTTGGCAACGCCGACTGTGCCGAGTTGTTGTATCCACCAAAGTTAACATCATTGTAGTTCACATTGTATGCGCGCTGTTTCTTGAATCGGATGTAGTCCGAACTGTCGGCAACAAACTTGGGGTTGCACGAGGTGGCGGGGACGCCAGTGCCGTCGCAATTGGATAACGCCTTTCCATACAAACGACCTAGACCAGGTCTGCGGGTGCCGTTGGACGCCGGATTGGGACCACCACACACATAGTTCTGTCTTCCTAAGAAATCACCACCATTGTTGACGGCGCGAAACGGCGTCACAATGCGGTTGTGTCCATTAATTTGACCGCGCGCGGCAGCAGTGTTCCAACTGCGTTTCAAAATACTTCTAACAGTGGCATCATCGCATGTTTTAAAACTATTAACTGTTTGTTTTGCTGAAAATCCATTGAAAGGTCCTCCTAATATGTTCATCGCAAGTGGCATTATTTAGCAAATATATATTTAACCACGAAAAAAGTCCCACCAAAGGAATAACTGCTAAACCTGACATACACAAATGTATGTTCAATTCATGAGCATTATATATCATGGACGACTCTCATTCATCGTCAGAACCACAAATATAAGATGATGACAAATTATTTGATTATTTGGAATCGGTTTCGCCGGCGCCCAACAATTTCAGCAAAAATTACGATGCCGACTGTGTGCGTAAAATCGGAAATTTCGCCACATCGGACACGCGAATCCTGTTTGACCACGTTGGAAAAAAGGAATCTGATAATCGCGAATTGCTAACCAGAGAACGTCTGCAATGCGTTTCGCCTAAATTGCTGACTTTATTGGATGAAATAGAGCGTCGTAAAGGCAAAAACACAGGAATTTGTGGAGGAATTAAGCAAAATTGAATAGGGTGGTTATTTTGTCTGATAGGGGTTCGTCGACTTTTTCTTTAGTTGCTTCGGAAGTTGCTTCGGAAGTTTCCTCCACTTTTTCATCTACTTTTTCTTTAGTTGCTTCGCAACTGTCACTTCCTTTAGTTGCGAAGCAACTGTCACTTCCTTCGGAAGTTTTTTCGGAAGTTTCCTCTACTTTTTCGTCATCATTTGTGTAGGGAGTTTCTTCTTCTTCTTCTTCTTCTTCCTCTTCTTCCTCACTTTCTTCGCTTTCCTCGCTTCGCGGGTTGCACTCCTGGCAGTCATTGTCGCCATACCGACAATCGCCACAGTACCATTTGTCGCATTCGCCGCAAGGCCATCCGTCTGACCCGCGATCAACCTCGCATCTACAACTGTAGCATTTTCCATAGCAACCACACAGGATGTCACTGTTTCTACAGTCATCACACATGCTTACGCAGCAGTCACAACATACTGTATCAACGCACTCCCGGCATCCGCGAACTTCGCAGTGCCAACATTTGCGAGTGCATGGTCTACAGTAAAACGAGGTTTTACTTCGTGCTTTAGTTGCTTCGCAACTGTCACTTCCTACGGAAGTTTCGTCGTCAGAAGTATCATCTTCTTCCCATCCATCGCACCACCGGCAGTGAAATGATTTTTTTCCGCATCCGAATTTGGTTTGACACGATTTGCATTCGTTTTTTATTTCGGTTGTTTCTTTTACAGAATTGTCAATTTCAAAGGGGTTTCCTTCTTCAACAGGCGGTGTAGTTTCCATTTAATATAATTGAATATAGGAGGTTTTTCTATATCCAATTGGCAAATCATAGAGAATTCTAAAAACATGGAATTTGATGGTTTTTTTATGGTTTTTGATGGATTTTTGATGGTTTTGAAAATCTCTATTGGACCATTTTAAAAACCCTCCCATAAAACTTTTTTCGAATTTTACAAAATGGTAAAATCCACTTTTTCGAAATTTACCAAATCCACTTTTTTAAAACAAGGCGATAATTTACAAGAAAACCTAAGTTTTCTTGTAAACAGTTTTCTGAAAAACTTAGGTTTTCTTGTAAATTATTGGACTATTTACACCCTCGCACATTAAAACGGCACAAAATATTTTAACAAGATTATTTTCAATACATATATATAATTAATGATAACTACTCAAATTTTACACGACATGTTTGCTAGAGATGCGCATTTAGAAGGTCAGCATTTAGAAGATGTGGATTTCGTACGTGCGGAGTTTAATGGTGCGCAGTTAAATGGTGTGCATTTAAATGGTAGGAATTTAACTCGTACATATTTACAAGATGCGCATTTAGAGGGTGCGCAGTTAAATGGTGCGCGTTTAGAAATGGCGCATTTAGAAGGTGCGCATTTAGAAGGTGCGTATTTACAACATGCGTTCGCTAGAGAGGCGCATTTTCAACGTGCGCATTTAGAAGGTGCGCATTTAGAAGGTGCGCAATTAGAATATGTGCATTTCAATGGTGCAAAATTAATGGGTGCGCATTTAGAACGTGCGCATTTCTATGATCTGTTCCATTTAAGAATAGGTGCGGATTTTAGACATGCGGATTTAACAGATGCGCATTTAGAACATGCGGATTTAAGAGGTGCGATGTTTGAACGGATGTTTGAACGGATTAGACAGAATGGACGGAATCGACTGATTGTACTGAGGACGAAATTAATACGTGCGCATTTAAATAATGCGAATTTAAGAGGTGCGGATTTAAGAGGTGCAAATTTAACAGATGCGGATTTAAGAGGTGCGGATTTAACAGATGCGAAATTTAGCGGTGCTATTTTAAC
>JACCDO010195450.1_pt1 | contig 19674 bp, 8 predicted proteins | sample 7446101 | NCBI WGS metagenome assembly JACCDO01 (sample SAMN15323440, study PRJNA562643) | freshwater metagenome | isolation source: river surface water | place: USA:Blue River Watershed | collected 2017-08-16
AGATCAGTATTTGTTCTTACCGCTGTGTGTAAATCTTCTCTTTTATAGTCTAGAAATTTATTTTCTGTAACATTAACAACTTGATTAGTCATCCATTAATCTCCTTAGTGCGATATTTATTGAGATCAATCTCTGAATCCACAGTGTCCTGAGCTACATCCGCCCTTGCCTTTTGGTTGTGTTGTTGCACCTGTTTCGAATCCGCTGTTAGTAGCATAGGTTAAAACAAATGCCCGATTGTTTTGAGCACCGTCATATGTTCCGATACAGTAACCTTTGTCTTGTCCGTGTACATAATTTTCTTCACCCATATTACCAAATGGTTTGCCAACTGTACTTATATTTGATTCGGTTTCGATATTAGTTACACGGAATTGATTACCGCCATTATAATTACCTTCGTTGCCGCCGTAGCCTTTACCGTCTTTGGAGCTTAGACCTTTCTGTTGTCCGTGAGCCCCGGCAGAATAACCCATATTAGCCACTGCTTCTGTAGCGAATATCAATCGCTGTGTTTGGCCTGAGTTACCCCAATATATTCCTCTAGTTTCTCCAAATATCGCAGCAGAGTGATCGTTCCAACCGTTGCCTAGATCAGCAGTGATTGATTCTGAAGCTATAGTCCAACGACGATTCTGTCCGCAGCCCTCTCCGTTGATCCAGGCATATTGGAAATCTGAATCCTGGATCGTGCTGGTGTTTGAACCTGAGAAGTTTATGCTGCCTGAGTTAGACGCAGATTCAGTTCTCATATTAAATGCTGTTACAAATCCGCCGTTCCAGATGTGTACCTTAGTACGAGTACTGGCTCCAGATTTATAGTGGAAATTTTGGATGTAGCCGTCACCTAGGTTAGTTGTAGTGTCAGTACTGTGTACGGTTCTATTACAGTTATTCCATAGAACACCGTTTTGATAACCTCCAACCATATAAGTGGTAGTAACTACCTGTCTAAACTTAAACGGTGTGGCTATATTCAGAACGAATGATCTAGATACAGATTTGGTTCTTGCAGAATTAGGATTTATTTCTGTAGCTGTAACTGTTAAATTATATAACTGTGCTGATGAATTTATATTACCAAACGAACTAGCAAATGTAATAACACCTGTAGATTGATTAAATGTAGCCTGTGTAGGTATCTCTCCTGTTAAGCTAAAAGTAGTTCTTCCTCTGCCAAATGGGTCGGGCAGCGGTGTAAAAGTACCTAATGTAGTAGTGGCAGTTCTATTACCGGTCCCTACACCAGCGTCTGTACCAGTGAATGCTGGACTGTTTGTATCTTGTATAACGCCGGCAAATTTTGCAGAATATTTGTTAAAAAATGACACTTGTCGCTCCTTATGCTTTAATACCTATTATAGCCCATCTTGAAATATTGTTATGTCGACCACCACCATTGGTAGCATCTGCTAATCTGGGGTATGGTGTGCCGCCTTTCATTAGTGCAAATGACCAGTTACTGTCGCCGCCGTCTTCACCATTGCAGAACCATAAATCTTGGTCCACGTTACCATTATTAATAGTGGCCAATGCTGGGGCCGACCAAGTTGTTCCTATTTTTCCTGCTACACTATTAGAACCGTTATTGTAATAGATTGTTACACCGGATTGGAACTGTCCGTTGGCAAAGTTTCCTGCAAACAACCTGCTGAATGTTGCCCAGGTCCAAATATTGCCGTCCGCTGATGACACATATCTTTGGCTTTCGCTATAGGTTCCTCCCATAGTTCCGGTTCGTATCTGTATTTCTCTAGCAAAAAATCTACCAGTATTAGCTCCGGATCCTACTATACCGTCCCATATATTCTGTGGGGTTAGAGCATTATTCATAAGATCTCTAGTACCGTAGAAATTCTGTTGTGCATGATTAGGAAATCCTAGTTGACTGGTTAGGTAAGAACCATATAGTCCCTGATCGTTAGCACATAATCTTTGCATGATATAAACCCAGCCGCCACCGTGTAGTGTCATTTCACAATAGCACAGTGCAGGATATGTCCATGCCGCGGGTTTTAACCAATATAATCCGCTGGGTGCGCTAGCATCTGCGGCTTTAATAGCTGCTGCGCTTGTAGCCGCATTCAGCGGTGTTGTTCCTAGTCTTTCACCGAACACTGAATAATAAACTCTTACGATCCACGCACTAGATACTCTAGTTAGAACAAATGTTTGTACTTCGGTTCTATTTGCTGTAGGAGTAAAAGAAGTATTATAACCTGGATATCTTAATGTCTGCGCTATACCGTCTATTTGGAAGGCGGAAGCATATCTCGGAGTACCACCTTGAACTAGGATCAGAGAAACAGTGATACTTCTATCGTTAGTTGTAGGAACATTGGTAAGATTTACTGTGAAATTAGCAGACATACCGCTATGTACCCAGATATTAGATTCTGTGTAATCATGGGTAACTGTTCCTGTTGCTCCTGTTTTTGCAGCCGATACTTCAGAAATAGCCTCTAAAGTAGCTAATCCAGTTGTAGAAATAGTAGTAAATGTTCCTGTGGTTGCTGTGGCCGGTGATATACCGATAGGCATATCTGCGCCGCCAGTGGCAATGATATTTCCTCCGACCCATATGTCCTTTTCTATACCAAAACCACCCGAAGCTATCAATGCTCCTGTCGCTAAACTACTGCTAGCTGTAGCATTTGTATTGTTTAACGGTGATGTTACAACTGTCTGACCAGTACCGTTAGCATCAAATACGAGATTAGTATTAGATGTTCCAGGAACTACACTGGTATCTAATGCTGTGAGACTTCCTGCTCCGCTACCTGATCCTGCTATACCGTTTGTTATCTTTCTTCCCACATTAAATCTCCATTATGGTTTTGCGTTTGTTGAAACTAGATAGCTCGATCCTAGGCCATATGACGCTGTACCGTCGTTGAAACCGATGTCTCCACCGCTGTAGCCAACCATAGAATAACCACCAGAGGCTAATCCGAGATAAGCTCTAGCTGAATAGTCACCGTTAGGTTCGCCAAATGTTGAGTTTCTCAACCACCAACGACCTCCATCGCCTGTTTTCCAATCTTCTGTGCCTGTACCGTAGAATCTAGGATCTCTCATGATCACACCAGTGTAGTTACCACCTCTGCTACCACCACTGGTTGAAGTAGTTCTGTATACAGCATAACAGGTTTGGAAATAGGCATTGCCTGTGTCTCCGAGAACATTAGAAACATAGTTTCTCATAGCCTGCCAGTGTTGTGGAGATCTGGGATATACGATATCTAATCCTAATAAGTGTCCGGAATGATTCTGCCCGTAGAAGTTCGTACTAGTTCCGCCAGTGATAGGATAAAAATCATATCCTCCATCTTCCTGTGTCATATCTACATACATCTGTAGAGCGTTAGGCATAGTAGGAGACTTGATCCAATAAGATCCTGATGATAGTCCTAGCGGTGTTTTTAAATTCTGTGCTAGCCAATAACCTGATGGTGCCGGATTAGTTGATGACTGTCCGGGATACTGTGTGCTGTTGGTGGTCAATGCGCACAATACTGTCCAAGCACCTGAACTTCTAATAACAGTAAATGTCTGTACATCAAAACTATTAACTCCGGGACTACCTACTAAATTTCCGCTCCATCTTATAGTCTGTGCTACACCATCTATTCGAAAAGCTGTGGCTAATCTACCTGTCGCACCTTGTGTAAGATATAATGATATAACATATAATCTATTATCAGTAGTTGGAACATTGGTAAGATCTACCGTAAAATTAGCAGAAATGCTGGTATGTAACCAACTATTGCTTTCAGTAAAATCGTGCGTGACAACCCCGGAAGCTCCGGATTTAGCAGCAACTACTTCTGTTGTTTCTGCTACCGTTGCATTGCTTGTAACAGTGATACTAGTAAACGATCCAGCATTGGGAGATGTGTTTCCTACCACAGTGTTGTTTAGACCGCCTGTAGATTTAAAATAACCTCCAACATATAAATTGCCAGTAATACCAACACCACCGTCTGTTACGATAGATCCAGTGTCTTTGTTTGTTGAGCTTGTGGCATTAGTGGTTCTCAAGGGCGATGAAACCACTACTGTTCCTGTACCTCCTGGAGATACCGTGATATTTTCATTAGTTCCAGAAGATTGTATAGTGCTGCCAACGACTGTTAGAGAACCTAATCCTCCCGATCCTGTGCCTGCTGTTCCTTGTATTAATCTTCTTGGCATCTTAGTTATTTCCTAATGGGTTGACTCTAAAATATAATTCGAAATCTTTACGGCCTGTGCCAGTAGATGCACTCACTGAAGGTCCCATCTGTAATGGACTTGCATGGCTCCACTGGTTATTTGATTCAACACCGTTGGTTTCCCAGTACCAAAGACTTCTTCTGTTAAGATAATCGGTATATGCGCCAGCGCCGTCTGAGTTTTCATCATAGTTAGAGTTCCACGCAATACCTGGATATGTCGTTCCGTCATTGCTTTCATATCTGGCACCGCCTACTTTTTTCAATCCTGATGGTCCGGAGTTTGAAATCATAAATGTTTTGATAGGATATCCTATGCCTGTTCCAAACGGATTATTTCCGAAATTTAACAGCGGACTATTAACTGCCGGGTTAGTTGCAGCTCTGTTGAATAGTTCGTCCATTGAGTGGATCATTATAGGATTTGAGTCTGTGGTCCTTCGCCACATCATTTGTGTGGTTCCCGGGGCAGCTCCAGGCATCAGCTTGGCAATATCGAATCTACAGAACGAAGTACCGTTGCTTGTTCTTGTTGTACCTATACTTCCAAAAGTGCTGAACACCGCCTGTTGTGTATTACCAATACCGCTTACGGACCCTAGATAACCAAACATCATCCATCCGCCTCCCAGGATATTCATATCGCAGTACATCTGTGTAGGGCCTAGTTGTGGTAAATTGATCCAATATACACCGTCGGTTGTGGTTCCTGTCGCATTCTTTATGTAAGTTGCATCTGGTGCTGCCAGCGCCGAAGTAGATCCGTCGTAGGTCGGACCATATGCTGAATAATTTGCTGTCACGGTCCAGGCGCTGCTTGTTCTAATCAAATTAACTGTTAATATTTCTGTATCATTTCCAGTTGGGGTGTTACCTAACCAGTTTACTGTTTGTGTTATTCCTGCGATTTGTATTACCGTTGGATAATAAGGTATTGCTCCCTGCACTAAAATCAAATTAAGCGTAATGACTCGATTGTTCGTAGTAGGAACATTAGTAAAATTAGCTGTCCAATTAGCCGAAGAGCTGGTATGTACCCATGTATTAGCTTCAGTGAAATCATAGGTGACTGTGCCTGTAGCACCTGTTTTGGTCGCTGTGATTTCTGCTACCTGTGTGAAAGTAGCTCTATCCTGGATCGTAAGATCTGTGAACCTAGCTGCTCTCGGAGTAACACTGCCGATAGGTCCACTGTTCCAACCCGAAGATTGATTAACATAAAGACCTACATTGACATTTTCTACAACTGCTGCACCGCCGGCTACTCTAACGGCTCCGTCTGCTGTGCTGGTAGAATTATCTGTGTTAGAAACATTTAGTACATCTGGAGTGGTTACTACTCCGGTTCCGCTACCGGATAAACTTATGTTGTTGTTTCCTGTAGACGAAAGCGTAGAACCTTGGACTAAGATTCCTCCAAGTCCTGAACTACCCGCAAGGCCGTAACCAGTGCTAATTCTTCTTGTCACGATATGTCCTTAAACTGTTGATGTTTCGATGCCAGTAACTACCACATTAACACTGGTCGCTGAACTATATGCTACGACGTTTTTACCAGCATCAAGCACTATGCCTGATCTTTCTAAAACACCGTTAGCCAAGATCTGCGTACCGTATTCTAAATATTCTGCATTACCTGGTGTGCCTGTAGTTGAAGCCGCTAGTCTAACGGTTACAGTGCTGGCACTTCTATTGCAGATTGACACAGTTACTACAGAAAAGGTACTTGCTGGAACTGTGTAAACTGTGGTATTAGTAGTAGCCGATAAATCGCTGGTTCCTAAAATTCCTGTTGCCATTTAAATTTCTCCATTTTAAAATAAGAAGTAGCTGAATGCTATTGGCAAACCTGTAACTCCCTTACGGAAATTAAAGCCTGCATTCATACTTATTGTCTCGCTGCCTGTTGTTGTAATAGTTGATCCTGAAATCTGTATAGATCCAGCTATTACGCTGTTAACATTTAAACTTGCACCACCACCACCAATCTGGCTTGCTATGTAAGATTTAATTGCTCGTTGTGTTGGTACTACTGTATCTGAATCTGCTGTAAAGAAAGGATCTGTTGAGAATTCAGTGATTGTTGCAGATCCACCTCCTAGTGTAACTTCTCCTAATTGAAGTTCTTGCAGTCCAGAAATGTTAAATGCATCTGCGTTCAAGGTAGCAACACCAGTGGCCTGTTCCACATTAAACAATCCGCCAACTCGGAAATTACCGTCTTGGTCAGTTGATGTGTAGAATACTCGTCCACCGTTGTTTTCAACAGTTTCGTTAGCTGGTATCGGATCTTGTGTTGGTAATCCTGGATAATTGGTTTCAGTAAAATTACCTGTACCGATATCTAAGAAATCGTGTCCAGTCATACGAACCTGGCTATAACGCAATCTTGTTGTCACAGCGTCATTGTGTTCTGCTACTTCGTAAACTTCTAACACAGGGCTGACCTGGAAGAACGCTTTATATGATCCGTCGTATAATCCGATGAAACCAGTCACTGATACTAGCTTAAATGTCCTGTCTGGTAAGTGTGAAAATACCACATTCGATCCAGATCTTGGCGCATCAGTTAACCATTTTACAGCAACAATTCCACCGTTCTGATAGAAGTCAGCATAACCGTTACCGGTAATAGTGACATCACCTGCTGTGTATCCTGTTCCTCTAGTCTTGAAGCTTGGTGTAGCTAATGCTCCCTTGCCTATTCTAACAGAGAAAGGTGCTTCATATATATTACTAGGATCAGTGATAGTCATTGTCGGAGCTGTGTCATAACCAGATCCTGGTTCAATAACTCTAATTTCAAAAATCTTTTCATCTGCTACAGAGCATCGAGCGCGAGCGCGAGCGCCGGTTCTAATTCTTGCACCATCATTACCGGAAGCATATTCGCATAATACCCAGTAACCTGTTTGATGTGCATTGCCAAATGCCAATGCGTTCCATCCGCTCTGTGCATTAGGATTAGCATCGACACCTCTAGCAGTCCAAACTATGCCATCTTCGGATGTTGCGACATAGCTATAGTCTTGAGAACCAGCCAAATAAGCAGTGGCCATAAACAAACCTTGGCCATAAGCTACCTGTTGATATCCTGCTACCGATGATCCGTCTAATGATCCCATGGTCATCGCAGTCCAAGTAGTACCATTGATACTATAGGCTCCACTGTTGCTGTTTGTAGCCACTGCTACAAATCTACCGTTACCCCAGGTCACGCTGTTCCAAGCTGAGCTTGCAGGTAATGTTCTGCTGGTCCATGTTATGCCATCTGTAGAACTAGCTGCCGAAGTGCTACCTGTAGCTACTGCTACATATAATCCCATACCGTAGGCAACGGCATTGAATCCTGTGCCGGGTAAACTTCCTGTTGTGGTGTTCCAAAATACTCCATCGTTTGAAATCGCCACTGTTTGCGAGTCTGTGGCAATAGCAACGAATCTACCTTCGCCAAATGTCACACTGTTCCAGTTAGCACTTATTGGTAACACGCTGGCTGTCCAGGTTATTCCGTCAAAGGAATATGCAGCAGCTGAAGATCCAGAACGCACTGCTACAAATACATCTACTTCTTCTAAAGTAGATCCGTCTTGTACTTTACCGTGTGTAACAGATGTCCATGTTCCACTGCTTGGCAGTGTTCTTGAAGTCCAGCTAGTTCCGTCAGTACTAGATGCTGCCACTGTGCCGCCTGAGCTGATCGCTACATATATTCCGCCACAGCCAAACCCTTCATAATCAAAGTCTTGGATAGCTCCTGTTGTGGAATTCACTGCTAGTACAGTTATCGTTAGATCGTTCTGTGGGCTGAGTCCACCTAAGCTGGTTCCTGCGATAGTGATAGTTTCTAATCTTTCGTAGCCTGTGCCACTGCTTTGCTTAATAACAGTATATTTGCTACCATTTCTTACCACTGTCCATTGGGCTCCGCTGGCTCCTGTTCCGCTATATGTACCGGTTAGGCTGGTATAAGAAGCTGCGGTATCACCGTATGCTGCTGATGTCCAAGTGCCAACAGCACTCATAGTTGTCTTGGTGCTGGTAAAACCTGGGGCAGTAAAGGTTAATGCAGGTTCAATAGTATATGTAGTTGAAGCATTTGGAGATACTATAGTTGTTCCTGCAACCATATGATCCCATCCGGCAGTACCGTCTGATTCTTTGATCACATTAGCTACTTTAGTACCTGAGTTGTAACTCTGTATGATGGCATATTGACCTCTTCCAGTACCGCCATCTATAACTACTTTCATCCCTACATAGGCTGCACTGCTGTTGGCATCGGTAGCAGCCAATATAATAGTTGAACTGGATCCACCTTGTGCAGTGTTAGCAGCAGTTACATAGCCGTCTCCGCCAAATTGTCCGCTAGAGTCATCTCCGGTGCCGGTTAACCTTACTTGGAAAACACCATCATCACGGAATTCATCAAATTCTCCATCTGCCTGTACAGCTCCTCCGCTGAATGTTCCAGTTGCTGATGTGTATTCACTACCTGCATTTGTAAATTCCAGGCCCAATACTCCAGTACCATCGCTGATTACATTAGCAACAGCACTGAATCGAGATTGGTTATCTACTACCGCAGTGTTAGGAGTTTCTGAATCATCAAAGCCTTCTGCAACTGCGCCAAAATCACCGTACGAATTGTTACCGTTTGTAGCACGAACTCTTCCGCCTGATTCTGCTAGATAACCGATATGTGCGTAATAAGTGAATACGGAAACAAGTTCTGCACGACCGTTATTCAATATCCATGCGCCAATACCGTCACTGATAACCTGTGTAAAGTCATTAGACACGATAGAATCATTGCCACCGTTATGCAGCGCACCATCGATCTTCTGACCAACTGCGGCATAACCTGATGTAGTTACACCTTGTACATATGGTGAGCGTGTCATAATCCAAGTGCGATAATCTTCTGGTCCCCAACCTGGATCTAGAGAGCAGTATGCGCCGGCACTTACTCTTGAAGTACCATACTCGTTTGGTGCTAATAAATCTCCGGTCAATCCTGATAAGGTTTGATCACGGATACCTGTGGCATCTCTTAGGTAATACATATCTTCTTCTAAACTACCTAACACAGAATTTGCATAATATCTTGCTGCGTATATAGATTTGTAATTTCCAGGGTATCTTAGATCATATTTTAATGCATCGATATAAGAATTTACATCTCTTAGACATAGATCGCTGTTGTAATATAGATTCACAGTCATTGATCCGCTTGCATTACTAGCTACATTAAATGCTGTGGCACTATCTCTTGTAGTAGCGATTTTAAATGTAGTTGAACTTACAACATTCTGTATGTAATAGGTTGTATTTGCAGAGATTCCACCAAACACAGTTCCGCTGAATCTTACAGCAGCATTTTTTTGCATCCAACTTGTGTCGGAGCAAGTAAAAATATCTGTTGCTGCTGTAGCAGAGGTAACTGTGGTAGTGTAAGTTGAATCTATGTATGCATCGATTTCCGATACGATATAATCTCTGTTTCTTTCAAGCTGAAGAATAGCATAATCTGCCATTCTATTAGCGGTTGCGCAACGGCTACCTTCTAATGATCCTGTAAAGATTATATCATCTAATACAGTCATTAATGCTTCAATTCTACTTTGAGCTGTAGCATTACCGCCTACATTAGATTTAGCTTGATCTTTGACATAACTAAACGCTGCTCTAGTAGCTGCTTTCTGCCCTAGATCAAATACATCGGACGCAGATGCTCTAAGATAAGAGTAAGCTGCTCTTAGAGTTTGAACATTGCTGTTAAACATAAAATCGTATCCGACCGCATCTAAAATAATCCTTGCATCTCTTTGACACTTAGAAGAATTATAAGTTAATGAAGGATAATTAGCAGCGATATAAGCTGTCATATTAGATACGATTGTATTCACAGCAGCACTTAATGTAGTATAAGCTGTTATTAATGCTGTTGTTGTAGTAACACCGTTCGTTACAGTAGGACGATCTTCTGTGTCAAAAACTATCGACAAGCCAGTACCGTTAGTAGGTGATATCGCGGAACCTGCGTAACTAGTCGACAAAGTAAATTGAGTGGTTGTTAATCCGCTTGATAAAACATAATACCTAGTGTCCGCGGTCACACCGTTAGCAGTAGTTCTTGGAACGATTAAATCACCAGCAGCAAGTCCGTGATTTGTTGAGGTCACAAATGTGCTAGATCCAGTAATAGATGTTACTGTAACCGACGGACGACCAGTAGTCGAACCGGCTGTTAATATGTTTGTGATAATAGTTACAGCACCGCTGATAAACGATATAGCATTAAAACCATTTGGTAAATTAAGAATGTCTACCCACTGCGTGGCATCGTTACCTGTAGATTTTGTAACTGTGATGTTCTGTGCTATTTGTTGTAAAATTGTACTTAATCTATTATATGCAGCTATGGTTGCAGTCGTCTCTGAAGAATCAATCATCGAAGTACTGCCGGCTCCATCAAAATAAGACAGACCTGCATTAAGAGTTTGAGTATAGCCGCCGTAGGTTAAGTCGTACAATAGAGCATCAACAATGTATCCTACATCTCGTTTACAAGTTGTTCTAGAATATTGAACATTAGGATAGTTTACTGAAATAAAAGCTACAATTTCAGCTTTGATAAATTCTCTATTTTCTTTGATTAATCTTCTTGCGTCTCCGTAACCAGATAAGAATCCAGAATTATAACCTGTAGGATCTGTTTTTGAATCTGATATATTTGCATTTAATCTATAATCTATGTTATAGATCATTGCCCTTACTAATCTTTGAACATCATTTGAAGTTGTAGAATCAGCATAAGGCCATGCGATACTCTGTACAGCAGTATTACCGGTACTTTCAGTTACATTAGCTCCTGTAACAACTTGACCTACTACAGTCTGCAATCTGTTCAAAGCACCAATGCTATATTTTGCATCGTCTAAACTAGTAGTTCCAATTCTTGGAGACACTGTAGTTGATCTAAGTTCGTCACCGAGTACGCAAGTATTTTCAGGAACGATGATAGGTAAAACTTCTTCATATACTCCTGTAGCAACTTTGATTAAATTTGCAGGAGATATTCTTTCTGGAATATCGTCTGCGTCACCTGCTGTGATCGCATCAGTAATGATTTCTACAAGATCTTGTACGGTTTCATATGTTCCAGTTTCAGAAACAAGATTAGTATCAGTCCATTGAGAAACTGTAGCAGTTGAATTATCTCCGTTTAAAGTTTGATAACTGGTGGTTGGCGCAGTTTGATCAAGTATATCCTCAACAAGAGTTACCATATAATTTAAAGCAGCTACTGATTCTGAATCTTCATTGCCTAAACCTACACCATATGGTTCGATTTCAGTTGCACTTAGGCCGCCAACATAGCTGTTTGCAGCTCCTCTTGATTTTACATTACCGCCATGACCTAAATCAAAAATCAATGCATCTACTATAAATCCTACATCTCGTTCACATTTATATTCGTCAAAATCAAATGATGAAGTAAATGGAGAAATATTATTTGTTACTTGGTATTGTATCCATTCAGAGACTTCTCTTTGTATGAACACACGATTCATTTCTAATAGTTTTTTAGCATTAGGATTTCTTGGACCTAGTTCTACCTGTTCGCAGGCATAACGAACTGTCTTCCAGGCAGTATCCAGTGTACCTCCTCCTTCTGGATAAGGAACATCAAGACCATCTGGTTTTACAAAATAAACATGATCTGTGCCCCAGAATGCATCCCATTCTGGAACTCCTGAGGAACTAACTTTAAGGACCTGTCCTTTAGTGCCGATTGGTAATCTAGTTGGTCCTGACCCACCGTAATAGATAAGGTCTCCAGTAACTGCTAAAGGAGAAGTTTCATTTCCTAAACTTAATACATTCCAATATGTACCAGCGGTATCTTTCTCTGGACTGTTGTTTGTAGCAGTTATACTACTGTCATCGTCATCGCTAGTATGTGCTAGTATACAAATATATGTGTTTTGATTAAATCTTACAGCATCTCCTGCTTTATAGGCAGTACTATTTGTCCACTCTCCTCTCCAGTAGATACCATAATTTAATCTTTGCCAGTATGAAGCATTAGGAGGTTCTTGATTGGTGCTATCAGCAGTGGCAAGATAAGTATAACCGTTCAGTCTAACCACTTGACCGATTTTATAACCGGTTCCAGAATTCCAATCTCCTTGGAAATCAAAACCTTCACTGTATAGTGACCAATAAGAAGTAGCAGTTGAAGGAGTTTGTGCAGAGTGTAACTGTAAGGATATGTATTGATTTCCACCGTAACTTACAATGTCTCCGGGCTGATATGTAGTACCTGAGCTCCACGCTCCTTCGTATTCAGTACCTTCGGCAAATTGAGCAAAATCGGAAGTAGAAAAACTTGCAGTAGATGTATGAAGATTCGTACATATCCATGTTCCGCCGCCATATTTTACTAGATCGTTGACTTTATATCTGACAGAACTACCACTCCAAGCACCTTTGTATTCTATACCTTCATTAAATGCTGTCCAGTTTGCGAAATCGTTTTCTAATCCTAGAGTGGCTGTGGCAGCAGAAGTATGACCGGTATCGCAAACATAGGTAATACCGCCATAGCGAACAAGGTCGTTTACTTTGTATCTTGTAGAAGTGGTCCAAGCGCCTTGCCAATCTAGACCTTCTATAAATGTATTCCATTTACTAGAATCAGGTTCTAGTCCAAGGGTGGCAGTTGCAGCGGAAGTATGACTGTCTATACAGTTATAAACATTTCCGCCATATTTGACCAAATCGCCTAATTGATATAAAGTAGAAGTCGTCCACTCACCTCTCCAGTTATTGCCACTAGAAAATAGATTCCATTTTGTTGGACTTGCTTCTAAATCTGTGTTAAAATCTGCTGAACTGGTGTGTCCTACTGTACAGACATATGTTCTACCGCCTACTCTAACAATGTCATCAACATAGTATGCGGTAGCTGTAGTCCAACCACCTTTCCATACAAATTTGATTCTACCTAACTTAAATTCTGCCATTTTATGCTCCGATCAAATATTTATCCTATGATTTTACTCAGTGTAGAATGATCGATGGAACATCGCCTGAGCCATCATCATTCCACTTATTCTTGCTTTTGGTCCTGCGAAATTTACAGGTCTGTCTACTTGTATTGTTGCGTTAATTGTGCTGGAAATTTGTTGTGGTCCAACTAAAATATATCCAGCAATGAAACTAGGACAGGCTATTTCTGAACCGCCCTGACTGAGTCTATTTTGCAAATATGCTTTGATAGCTCGTTGTGTAGGTACGATGTTGTTAGAGTTAGCTGTGAATGTTGGATCTGTCGAAAATTCTCTAATAACTACACCCGAACCACCCAATCTAACACCACCTAATGTAAGTTCTGTTAGACCTTGTAGATCAAAAAACTGTGCTGAAACTGTAACAATACCTGTGGCCTGCTCTACAGCAAATAGTTCACCGCCTCTAAAGTTACCGTCCTGATCAGTTGATGTATAGAATACCCTACCACCATTAGTTTCCACCACTTCATTAAATGGTTGACTATTAAGAGTATCGACATTTGGATAATTTGATTCGATGAAATTTCCCACCCCGACGTCTAAGAAATCGTGTCCTGTTATTCGAAGTTGACTATATCTTTCATATATGGTCACTTCCGTACCATTAACTAAAATATCTTGAGCCGGAATGCTGGGAGTGACCGTAAATTCGATTATATTATTTCCCGAAGCTTCGCTGATTATATTAGTAGTATTAACACTGTAAATATCAAAAGGGAATCCATCAAATACCAGCTGTGCCCCGGGTCCTGGTATTATAGAAATATTACTCAAAGTTATAGTGCTTCCTTGTGGAACAACATCTGCATAGCCGTCTCCTGAAACTGTTGCTACTGTTGATGCTGTGCTATAAAATTGACCTCTATCTACCCATGACGGATTAGCCAGTACACCGTCACCTACCCTGATGTCAAAAACTGCCTCTGAGGTATTATTAGGATCTGTAAGAGTAAGAGTCGGAGGAGTTACATACCCACTGCCCGGTTCCCATAATCTTATTTGAGCTAAGATATTAGCGCCTGAAACAATAGCTCGTCCTCTAGTTGTTGCTCCAATATTCATATAATTCATTGTAAATTTATTAGGAGCTACGATGATCCATCGAGGAGCATTATTATTTCCAAAAACAATATCAGACCAAATTTCGCTGCTGGCTAGCTCTCGTCCAGTCCAAACTAAACCATCTTCTGTTGTGGCGATATAATTGGTTTCTCCTGTAGTAGGATCATTACCGATATTTCTACTACCTGTGTCGCAGATAGCTACAAAAACTCCTTGGCCGTAAGCTACTGCTTTCCAATTCATCACAGTAGATCCATCTTGTTTAGGCAGTGCATAATTTCCGTACCAGGTCACACCGTCGAAGCTATAACCTGAATATCCTTCTGCGCTGATGGCAATAAATCTATTTCTTCCAAATGCAATGCTCTTCCAATCTACCTGTGCGCTGTCGCTAATGTCTATAAAACTACTGGTCCAACTAACTCCGTTGTCAGTTGATATAGCGACCACATTTTGACTATTTGCTAAAACTACAAATTTTCCTGCACCGTATGCAATGTCTATCCACTCATTAACAGTTGAATCTCCTGCAGTGGGCAATGTGGTGGCCGTCCAGGTAACTCCGTCATCTGAATACGCTGCTGAATTTAAGTTACTTGATATAGCTACGAATCTACCGTTACCATAAGTTACCGCAGTCCAATTTCTAGATGCAGGCAATGTTGTCGATGTCCAGGTTTCTCCGTCGCTGGTATAAGCTGCTGCAGAGCTTCCGAATCTCACAGCTACAAATTTTTGCTCACCGGCTGCAATCTTCCAAGATCCCGAACTTGGTAAATTTCCACCATTCAACCAGTTAATTCCATCTTTTGAATAAGATGTTCGATTGCTGTTACTGGTTGTTGCAACATAAAGTCCGTTTAATGCAGTTCCTTCAGAACTAAAATTAGTGATAGATCCAGATCCATTTATAGCCTGTACTGTTATTACTAAATCGTTGTCTGGTGTTAGACCCCCTAGACTTGTACCAGGTATAGTCAATGTGTCGTCTACTGCATATCCGGTACCTCCGGCTGTTAAAGTTACAGAATATTTTTTATTAAGTTTTGACACAGAAAAACTTGCTGTGCCACTAGAAACTGCATAAGAGCTATTCACCGAACCGAATGCTAAAGAATTCCAAGCTAGATCAAGATACATAGCACCCTGAGTAGCAGTATAGGTAGGTTCAGTGAAGATTGGTCTAGGTTCTATGCGATAAACTGTGTTATTTTCAAAAGAACTGACCAACGGATATCCTCTTATTATATGGTCCCACCCAGGTGTACCAGTTGATTCTTTATATACAGTTACTTCTTTAGTTGTGGTATTATATGCCTGGATATATCCGTATTGACCGGTTCCTACACCGCCGGTAATGATGATTCTCATTCCGAGATATTCTGTAAGCGTATTGGGATCATTCGATGCTATAAGGATTGTGCTGGTGCTTCCTCCTATTTGCGCATTATTACCTACTAGAAGATATCCACCACCGCCCGGATTAGTTGAATCATCGGGTACTGCAATTCTAGCTTGAAATACACCGCCATCTCTAATTTCGTCACCTATAGCATTCGCTCCGACGCCATTACCTATTATTGTTATGTTTGCAGAACTGTAATTAGTACCTGCATTTGTCCATTCTAGCATTTGGATACTATTTGCAAATTCTCCTGCAAACACAGATGCTACTACAGCCTGTTGATTTTTTGTATAAACATTAGCAGTTCTTGGTACTTCTGTCGGATCTCTATCTTGCGCATATGCTCCGAAAGTTCCATAAGAACAGTTACCATTTGTAGCTCTGATAATTCCGCCTCTTGTGCAAAGGTATCCAACCTGACAGTAATATGTAAACACAGAAACAAGTTCTGCACGACCGTTGTTTAATACCCAAGCTCCGACTCCGTCACTTAAAACTTGTGTGAAATCATTAGACACAATAGATTTGTTACCACCGTTATGTAGAGCACCGTCGATCTTCTGACCTACACAATTATCACCTATGGTTGTAACACCTTGTATATAAGGAGATCTAGTAGTGATCCAAGTTCTTGTATCATTAGGACCCCAACCTGGATCTAAACTTACATAGGCTCCTCCAGTAGGTAGCTGATAAAGATCAAAAACTCCTGGAGGACTTAATGTTCCTGATAGACCTTTCAGTGTGCAATTTCTTATACCAGTGGCATTTCTAACATAGAACATATCGTCAGTGGTACTACCTAACACAGCGTTTCTATACCATCTTGCTGCTAATATAGATTTGTAATTTCCAGGATATTCAGTGTCATATATTATTGCATCTAGAAAACCTTTAACATCTCGTCTGCATCTTGCTGCATCAAAAACATAACTTGGAAAAGCTATAGAAATATATGAACTTATTTCGTATGCTATAAACTCATAGTTTGCTCTTACCACTGCTATGGCTTGATGCGTTGACTCTGTGGTTGTTCTGCTATTAGTACCGGTTACTGTTACATCCGATCCTGTGCTATCTAAATAAAATTGAATATATTGTAAAATATCATCGATTTTGTCTTGCATTGATGTAGCAGCAGTTGAAGATCCGGCTTCTAAGTATGTTATTTGGGTCTGTGTGTTTCCAGCAGTTGGAATAACTGGATCGTTGGCTACTATATCAGGTAAAATATCTCTCAATCTTCCTAGTGCAGCCTGTGTATAAGAACTATCGTTAGCTAATGCAGGAATAGCTTCGGCTGCTCGAATTGTAACTGCTCTTAACTCTTCTCCTAATACCACAGTATTAGCAGGAATAATCATAGGACCTATTTCGTAATAAGTTCCTGTAGCAACATGGATTGTAGTTGCTCCTGTAAGTTTTTCGGCTTGTATTAACGCATATCTAACACTAGACCAAGGTTTATCTGGAGTCCTTCCTCTATCTTCCTCGTTTACACCGTCTGTGGCTACATAACGAACATTCCGAACTTCGCCTAATGTTTCGTAACCTAAAGTATCGTTATCGCCGATGACTAAAACCTGATCTGTGTCTCCGATGTGTACTGGTATGGATCCTAAAGTACTAGCATCATCTTTTATTCCATAAGAAAGTAAATCGCCTTCTCTTTCGAGAGCGTTTCCTAGATCACCTTCTAAATAAACTGACCAATAATTGAATCCGTTACCATTATCAGGATAATTGTCTGTTTCGTCACTGTGGTGAGGAACTATACATTTATAAGTTTTATTCTTAAAAGAAATTAAATCTCCATAAGAATAATAAACATTATCGACATAACCGCCTCTCCATTGAATTCCGTCTGTTATCGCAGTCCAGCTCGCTGAAAGACCAGGATCTACACCGTTCGATGACTGTACAACATTTATAGTACCTCCTGCATCTGAACTAGTAGAACTATAGTAATATAAAACAGAAGGAGTTCCTCTGTCTACTGTAATAGAAACTATTCGTGACTTTGCTAAACTGAAATCTCTTTCGTAAACTTCTTTTGTAACTACTGAATTATCTAAAAGATATTCAACATTTCTTAAATATGCTGTACCAGTTGATTGATCACCGTTAGGATGATTTGACGAAAAACTCAAAGGATGCGGATTGAGATCTCCTGTAATATTGACATTGGGCCAATATAAGTTTGTGAGATCGGTTTGATCAAATCTATAAGTTATGCCTGTCTCTAGTGACAGTGTAGGACCATAGTCTTCTCCATCGATAGAAAACTTATAGCCTTCTTGACCGCTTTGTGCATCTGTAACAGTTATAATTTTACTTTCTGTATCTAAATCCAGGCCAACAGTATCAGCATTGGCCACATATAATCTTCCGCCTCTTCTAACAACCTGTCCAATCTTATAATCTATGGTTTCTGACCAATCGCCTTGGAAATCAAAACCTTTGGATAATAAAACCCAGTCATATGGTTCTGAAGGAGGTGTTAATCCTTGATTTGATTGAATAGCGATATATAATCTTCCGCCATACAGGACGACATCCCCAGTCGCATATCCTAAGTTTGTATTCCATTGTCCTGCAAATTGCTGGCCTGGTATTTCTACATCCCAGAAATCTTCGTTAAAATCTAAAGATGAATCGTCGGCACTGGTGTAAGATTGCACACATCTCCAAATAGTTCCGCCAAATTTAACAAGTTCATTGAGATTATACCTAGTGCCTGGACTGAATGTTCCTTTATATTCTATGTTAGAAAAATAGATGTCCCAATTATTTTGATCGCTTTCTAAAGTTCCCGATGCGGTGTGTTCGGTATTACAGATATAAACGATTCCGCCTAACGACACAGCATCACCTACACCGTATCTAGTACCTGTAACCCAATTACCGTTAAATTTAACAGATGAAAGATATAAAGACCATTTAGCTGATTCGGCTTCAAATGTTGATTGACTAGTGTGGCTTACTGTACATTTATAAATCTGTCCGCCATAGGTTACTATATCATTTACTGCATAAACAGTAGTGGCTGCCCATGCTCCTCTATAAGCCGAGCTTTCGCTCATCACTGACCAATACGAAGTTGCATCTGTAGCAAAAGTACTAGTTGAAGTATGTTGGCCTGTACAATAGTAAAGATTACCAGTTCTTAAAACAACGTCATCTCTATTATAAGCTATACTAGCTGTCCAATTTCCTCGCCATTTATATCTAAATCTGTTTAATTTAAATTCTGCCATTTCTTATTCCGTTAACCGTTAGATGAAATCCCAGTTGGGTATGAATAACTTCTACCTATTCTCATTATTAACTGACCTTGTGCATCTATATAATAGAACATTGGTCTGTCATCCCATTTATATTGAGGATATTTTAAATTATCGTATACTACATTGTGATCTGCGTCAATGCCGTCGAGATAATCAATACCTGCTTCAAAATCTTCAAATGTTTCTCCGATAGATCCTGGATTATTTAATTCTACAGCATCATCGTCATTTAATTGATCACTACGAACTAGAAATAGTTCTCCGTCTTGGTTTCTTCTTAATCCATAGAAATATCGTGGACTATCTCCTAGTACTTGATCGGGACTTGTTCCTAAATAGTAAGGGTTCGCCATATATTTCTCCTTATGATATCTCTACATAACTGATAGTAGCGTCAATACTAGATTCTACATCACACTGAATTCTTATACCTGCAGTTTCTGGTAAAATTAATTTTTCACCTTGTGTAATAATTTTTACTGCGGTATTCGGTGCTACGGTTAAACCTCTAACATAATATCCTTGTGTAGAATTTTCATCGATTATATAAACATCGACATTTACTGTATCATAATCGGTTGTGTTGGCTAAATTACAGCCAATTACTGTAGCCCTAACACCTAATG
>JACCDO011115866.1_pt1 | contig 19673 bp, 22 predicted proteins | sample 7446101 | NCBI WGS metagenome assembly JACCDO01 (sample SAMN15323440, study PRJNA562643) | freshwater metagenome | isolation source: river surface water | place: USA:Blue River Watershed | collected 2017-08-16
CATGTTAAAGTTTTGCCCTGAAAGCTAGGCTTGGTTGAGGTGTTAATGGAGTGATTATACTAGTCTATCACAAATCAATCCAACTCTGCACTCTATCCATCAAGTTCTATAAGCTATAAAGATGCTATATTTGTGATGGGGATAGGATAGAACGGGGAAAATATGGTATCACAAGCATTATTACAACAAGTTACAGAATACATCGCTCAATACACACCAAAGCCACGCATCATCAGCTACCTTCCAAATGCTAATGGCGATGTCATGGGGCGTTTTGAATCGCAGGGGCGTGTATTTTCGTTTCGTTTATCGAATAAAGGATTAGTCTATAAGCCTGTCGTACCGCGCAAAGATGGCGAGAGTGATGAGCAATATGCTTTGCGCTTTGACACAGGCTCAGAGATTTTGTTAGATCGACTTGACGCAGCGAAAGCGTATAAGCCTAAACCTAGTATTAGCATCGCGAACGCTAAAAAACAACGTGGCACTAGAGAGAATCCTAAGTGTGGCGTGACTTCGTATCAGTGCGGTGTTTGTATCTCTTTGGGTAAGAACTGCATCAAGAACGCGAATACTGAGGCACTGAAAGAGCGTTTGAGTAAGATTAATAGCTTGGCGCGGATGGCGGCTAAGGGTGAGACTGTGCCACAGGTCAAGACTGGGGTGATTGGGGATAAGAATGATCCTAAGTCGTTGATGAAGAAGGCACAAGCACAGGCTAGGGAGTTAGCTAAGGACGGCAAGACTAGTACTAATCCTAAACCAAAGCCTGCTTATACTCTTACAAGGGCTGAATACGAGAAGAAGGTTGAGAAGGGTGATCCTTTTGCTTTTCAAAACACAATGGAAATTGATTATGGACGTTTGCCTAGAGGTCAGGGAAAAAGAGTCGGCGGCATGGTAATGGGAGCTATGGGGTCGGGTTTACTTCAAGGGAAGAAACAATACAGTCACATCGTTGGCAATCTGCCAGATCAAGAAAGATCCGAAATAGCCCCACTAGAAAAAATCGCTCAAATAGCTTATGCAAAAGCAAGAAGCGTTGGTTTCTCTCATGATGAGGCTGCGTTATCTGCTTATGCTGTAAATGACGGGAAATCTCCCCATGAATGGCACGTAGAAAGAGCGCTAAGAACAGGGGAGAAAGTCCCCCCTGAAGTCCTAAAAGACTACCCCGACCTAGCTAAGCAATATGGCAAACAAAATCAACCGTCATCCAAAATTCCCGACCTAACCAACAACGCAGTCCACAAAGGTCAACACACACAGATCAAGCGTACAGGCGACTTGTATGAGGTGCGTCCTAGCAATATGTTGGCTAGCGAGAGATTTGTAGGCGACAAGGAAACCGCCGAAAAGGTGTTTAAAGATGCTGAGTCAGGCTCGGCGCGTGATGCTGCTGAGAAGATCAAGGGAGCAACATATAAAGCGCCCGTCAGCGATAGTCCTACCCGTAAAGCATTGGTTGAGCAAGGCGCAAAAAGCCGTGTTCTAGATGCTGTCGATCGCTTGCTTGATCCTAAACTCCTAACTGCTGACAAGGACACTCAGAAGGCGGCGAGAAGTGAGTTATATGGTCATTATCGGAGTCAACGTGACGCTGGGAATGGTGCTTATGCTGCAAGGCTTAATGCTGTGATTAATGAGTTTGATGGGAAGGTGTTGAAGGGTAGTCTCAAGCCTAATCAATCCAATCAATCTAATTATGCTGTAGGACTTGCGAGTATCGGCAATGGATTCCCCAACAATCCTAAAGCTATCGAGAAATGGGCTGCTAAGCACAATATATCTTTGGATGAGATAATCGCTAATCACGGTGCTGGATTAACCCCTCAAGCCGCAAAAAAGAATAGCCCTGAGTTTTTAGCTTTGCTTGATGCTTTCTACAATGACAAGCCATTTAATTATTCTGGCAAAAAAACACCCAATAAAGGTATTGGGGAAACACTGTCAAAGTTTGTCACGCCTGAAGGAGAAAAGGATGACTACATCCCCCTAACCAACGACAAGAATCTAAGCAACTACCGCAAGAAACAGCAACGTAGCACCGATCAAATCGCCATTGATCGCGCTAAGAGTGATGTTGGTAACGCGACTAAACGCATTAATGCTATTGATACCAAGATCAAGGCTACTACCGATCCTAAAAAGATTGCTCAGTTAGAGCGTCAAAAAGCGGATTGGGTGGAGCAAAGGGATAGGCATCAAGAGAGGTTTAATAAACTGTCTACACCCACCATCCAAGGTGTAGGTAATACTGAAGCCGAGCGCCGCCAGTTCTTACTCAATACCAACGCTGAACAATCCAACAAAGTGCCAGAACCTAAGCGCGAAATTGAGCTTGCAGACGTAAAAACTCCACAGGAGAGAGTAAAGTATGCAACTCAAGAGCTAAACATTGCTAAGGCATCGAAAGACCCCGAACGTATTAACAAATGGATTGAGGAGTTGCAACGTGCTAAGAAAGCGCTTATGTCTCAAGCGCAAGTTAGTGCTAATACTTATCAACCCGATCTGTTCTTTGTCAACAAAGGCAATCCTAACCAACGCTCTTTGTTTGATAGAGCCGATGCCGAATACGACGACAGTGTAGAGCGAAATATTTTAAGCAACATTGGTCTAATGATTAGCCGCGCTATGTCTGGCAATCAAGCCAGTCCCAACACCATACAACTACGCAAAGTTAAGTATGTCGATGGCAATGTGTCTGGTATCTTTACCCAGTACGGTTCGCAATACAATTTTGAAATCAGCAGCAAGGGAATTGTGATTAATCCTTTGCAAGTGCGTCAAGATCGTATCGCTGGGATCCCTTACAAAAAGACTGCAAAGATCGGCGCTAATCGCAAATGTGGACGTGGTTATAAGTGCAAAGGTACTTGCATCAGCAAAAACAATAAATGTCGCGTCAATTGGGCATCAAAGGAAGGTCTAGAGCAGTATAAGTCTATGCTCAAGGAGCTAAACGGGTTAACCAGCCCTAGATTCATCGAGATCAATGGTCGTCAAGTCGCGCAAACTCGCACACCAGCCGAAGACGCTAAGACATTGGCATTGGCTAAGCGCTTAAGTGAAGCTAGAGAAGCCCGTAGAGAGTTTAGCAAGGAATACAAAGCCAAAACTGCCAAGACTTATAAAATCATCACCGATCGCGTCAATGCTGAGGTGGAACGCAGACTTAAAGACGCAAACCTTAGCCCTAGCAAGGTTAAGTCAACGCTTGCTGAACTTGACCCCAAAGACATTGCAGTTGACCCTAAGCGATTCCAATACAAAATCACAGGCGAACATACCGCCACTGGTACTGTTGGATCGCTGCAAGGCGTAGGCAAGTGGGATGAAAACTTAGCAGGGATTCTACAGGTCTGGAAAGATCCAAAAGATGGTAAGACCTATGTTGTCAATGGTCATAACCGATTGGCTAAAGCTAACGAGTTAGGTGCTGACAAAGTAGCAGTGCGTTATCTCGAAGTGCCAACACACCAAGAAGCGCGAACCATCGGAGCTATGACTAACATTGCCGAAGGTCGGGGTAATGCCCTTGATGCTGCTAAGTTCTTTAGAGACACAAACTGGACTAAGGAGGACTTGGTTAAGAAGGGTATTCCACTCAAGGAAAAAATTGCTACCGATGGGTTAGCGATCGCCGCCTTAGAGCCTAATTTGTTCCGTCAAGTCATTGATGGCGAATTGCCTCTAGAACGTGCTGCTATTATTGGCGGTAGTGGATTAGACCATGCAAAACAAAAGAGCTTAGTAGAACTCCTAGATAAGCGCAAAAACATCAATAATGCTGTGCTGTCTGAATTGATTGACACCGTTAAGTATTCTGGGCAAAAACAAGAGGAGCAATTCGACTTGTTTGGCAATAGTACCGCCACTGTTGATCTCGCAGTCCAAAGAGCATCGTTACAGTCTTTTGTGAAGCAAAAGCTTGCTAGCGAGAAAAAGCTATTTGGTACTGTCAGCAAATCTAAGTCTGCCAAGGATTTAGAGAGAGGCGGCAATCAGATCGACATCGATCAATCTAGCAAGATTGCTGATGAAGCTGGAACCGCACTTAAAATCTTTGACACGATCAAGCATCATGTGGGCGGTGTAAGCGATGCTCTTAATCAAGCGTCCGAGCGCTTAGCCAATGCTAAGAACAAATCAGAACAAGACAAAATCAAGAGAGAAACCTATGAACAAGTCCTCAAGGCAGTCCAACTCGAAAATGACAAACTTCTCAAAGGAGCAAAAAGATCGGATTCTAGACAACGTACTGATTCAAACAATTTTGGACAGTCAGCCGCAGACCAAGACCAAATCCTAACCTACATCACCGATCCCTCTGGCAACATGATGGGCATCGTGCAGTTGCAGGGCATCAAGTATCGCTTCCTTAAGCCTATATTTGGTTCTACGGTGCTAACTCCTATCAGCGAAACGGGTCTAAGCTACTTGTTTGACATGGCTCCTGATTTGTCGTTGCCTATGTGTGAAACATTAAAAGGTCTTACCTTTAATGCTGACTCAAAGGTAAAAAAAAAAGAGCGTAGCAGCAAGTTTGTAGCAGAGCTTCACCCACGTTATCCAAAAGGGCATCCTAACGCAGGTGAGTTCATGCCTAAAGCAAATTGGCAAGAAGCATCTGGGAAAACTGTCTTAAAGCAGTTCCAGCAATGGGAGCAAGGCATTGAAAAACTGCATGATTACTTGTACGAAGTTGAGGAGCGAAAGGACAAGATCTTGGATTACGAGCTTAGTATTGCAGCTAACAAAAGAGTTATTAAGCAAAATGTCAATGCAGCTAGAAAAGCGATAAGAGAGCATGAGTCTAAGATTGACCATAATAAAGCTGTCAAGGAGAAGAAAAAAAGGTTGCTTGTTAATGGCGAGATCGATCAAAAGGATTACGATTCTCATATTGCCTATCGAGATAATGCGATCGCGTATCACAAGCAAGAAATACAAAAAGAGAGAGACAATCTCAAAAAGTCTGCACTTATGGAGATTCAAAACAAGAATTATCTCAACAAGTTGACTAAGGCTAAGAAAGAGTTAAAGGATTTTGAAAAAGTTCCAGAGGCTAGGATTCAAGATGCTGTTGAGCTTTATGAAGGGTTTAACGAGTTTGATATATCACGTAAAGGATTGATAGGGGTAAAAGACGGTAAAAAGCTAGGAGCCGTAGCAGAAATCACTGCAAAGAAAGATCATGTTTATATTGATTTTTTGATGACAAATCCTGAATTGTTGCTTGAAAACAAGAATCGAGGTGCGGGTACTGCTTTAGTAAAATCTATTGTTCAAAAGTCAATCAAATTAGGTAAAAACGGTGCTATAGAAACTGATTCGTTAGATAGTTCTGTTGAGTTCTTCAAAAAGCTTGGGTTTACAAAAGGCTCGGCAAATACAATGCGTTTGTCTCCCGATGCGGCTAAAAAGTTGATAGGAGAATAGTAAAAAAGTGCCCTAAGTTGTTACAACTTAAGGCACTTTAAAAATTGTTATTGTTGAGTTGTGCATGGTTAATGAAGCTACTTTTATTATGCACTAATCACCTATTAGTGGATAGAGTCAAAAACAACAAACCTATTCACCGTAAAAACCAAGCCCAAAACAGTAACAGAAAAAGTAATGACAAGGTTGCAATCTTCTCCTGCTTCTTCCATATAATCAACAGAAAAAAGCCAATTAAAAGCATGATAAATCAGGTATAAAACTTTGTCTCGTGGCGAAAAACAGGTGGTTAAATACCAAGTGATTCTATATGTGTAGGTCGAACTTTTGACCATGTTAATTCACCGCCACTTCCATGAAGCTCCAACCCTTTACTGCCACAGTATCAGCCCCGACGGTTTCATAGTATTTGTCCGCCGTCAAATCCAAATAAGCATTGCAAGAATAAAACGAACTAACAATACCATTGGCAGTGATAGAGCTATCTGTAACCAGCGTCTTGTTATGATATGCTCCAAGCGCCGCAATGATGCGTTCAAATTCATCTTGGATAGTAAATATTGTTGCAGGATTGGCTTGATGGACTGCGATGTAACTTTCTAGGATAGGTAGCTGTGATTGGCTTAGGTACGCATCCTCAATCAACCAGCGAAACGTTGGCTTATAGACTTTGTTTCCTAATGATTGCGGCGTTCCGTATGATGTACGCTCATTATTGCGTTTGCGGTTCTCTAATGAGCGTACACACCAATTTTGGCTACTTCCTTCTGTGATAACAAGGTTGGGTAGCCCTGATGCGCCTATGGTGATTTTGCGGAGGTTGCAGAGGTTTGGCATGATTATTTACTAAAATGTTTCTCTTTGACCGCTTTAAGTAAATCGTCAAAGTATGGCGCTAAAAACTTCGCTTCTTCATCAGTAGTCCAAAGTGGATGCCCAACTTTACGCAATCCTACAAGGTAAGTGTTTTCGCGATCGCTAGTTTGCAGCTTATGTTGGATATGACGCTCAAAACACCTAGCAAACTTCTCCTCTGTAGAGTTCCAGTATTCCCGTTGTTTTTGGCTCATACCCATTTCTCGCATGGTTTTACGAAGCCTGTCATCAAAACCACTAGCACTAAAAGCTTCTCTTAGCCTATACATAGACTCGCCAACTGGATCGGGAGTTGAGTATCCCTTTTCAAGACTTCTGGGACTAAATCTACTTGACTCAGCAGACATAAAAGAACCCACACCTTTTGTGTCTACGTTGCCACCTGCTAAGTAATTATCAAGAGCGTGTCCCCATTCATGAGCCAATGAGCCAACGCCGCCGTTTCTAGTAAGGTTAATAACCTTAGTCATTGGTTCATAATGAGCTAATGCGTTACCTTTACCTCTAGCGCCGATCGCCAAGCCAAGGCTATTACTTAAAGAAATTGCACGGTCTGGCAAACCAGTTATGTCTGCTAAGTCGGCAAGGGCTTCAGCAGACTTTTGTAAGTGGTGTTTTCTCTCATCATCGGTTACGGAATTGCCATACTGCAAACCTCTCAAACCGATGTCATCAATCATGAATTTTGTCCCCGATTGCACGGTATTAGCATCAATCACACGACCACCTTTACGTTCTGCTTTTTGTACATATAACGAAGCTGGTTTAAAGTCTCCATCCTTTGATTGAACCGTGTCAAAAGCCTTGTTAAACGATTTACCTTCAATGATATCTTTTGCACGTTCAACTGCAATATCTGGAGTGTCAGACTTTTCGATTACACGCTTTTTAAAATCGTCAATTTTAGCACCTACTTGATTACCCTTATATACAGGCGCGCCAGTAGCCCTCACATAGCCCCAAGGAGTAACGGCTTTATGTAAAGCTATCAATTGATTTGAAACAGGGCTGTACGCGCCATCTTTTCTTAGATCCTTGATGATTGAAACAGTTTTCTCATTAATAACTTTTAGGACTTGATTAAAATCATCATGATCATTCGCAGCTTTTTCGGCAGTCGCTTTTATCTCTTTATAAGCATCAAAATACTGTTGTCTTGCCTTTTCTGCAACTTGCGGATCTCTCGGCAAGTTTTTATAAGGCTTATCAGGAAAAGATTTCAAAGCGAAGTGAGCAGCTAAATGCGATTCAGCGTTTTTAGGCGTGATTGTCGCCATCAACTTATGAGGTTCAATCTTAAACAAGTTATCTCTAGTCATAAATCCTTCAGCCGTGCCATTCTTTTCAGCATCAGCTAACCCCTTCCATTGATTGCGATTATGTCGCGCCGATCCTTTTAAATCTTCACCAGCGTTTGATACAGCAGACTTTCTCGCAAATTCATAATCGTTATCGTTTTCAATCTGTGATTGTGCGGCTTCGCGTGGAGTAGAAGGCTTTGCTTTCACTCTTTCAGGCTTAGGATTCCTCTCCCTATTTCCCCTAGCCTCAAACAATGCCTTACCCCTAGCAATCGCTTTGTCCGATCCCTCCAAATTGTTCTTTAACTTCTCATTAGTACTAGCCAGAATACTCGCAATCCGCCTAGCGTCATTAACGTCTCGCACTCCCTTATGGCACTTCCGACGATTACCTAGACAAATCTTTCCACACTGATACGACTTACCAGCATTACACTTATCGTTGCCTATCTTAGGCTTACGCACAGCATCAAGCCGTTCCAAATACAAAGCACTAAACAGTAGTGAGTCTTGTCTACCCGCAGGGCTATAACTCACACCGCTCTTATTCAGGACAAAGTTATAAACTCTATTGGAGCTAACAAAGCGTCCTTGTACTTCATTCAGTTTTGTGCCGCTATAACTAATCACTCTTGGATTGTTAATATGCTGTGCGATCGTCTGTTCGATTAAATTTGCTACTGTCATCCTATTCATGCCTCCATGATAGGAAAATATTAACATAAAATAATGCTAAACTTGCACTAGCTCTCATTTAGGGCAAAACGGGGTGGCATCAAGAAATACAGCAGCAAAGGACAAAGCGAACCGATTAAAAACAATCGGTCAACTTTTGCTGTCTGGCAAATCTCCAAGCGAAATAGCTCAAAGCAAAGCAAAAACATGGCACATCCCAGAACGTAAAGTACTGGAACTAGTCGATATTGCACAAAGAGCGATTGTTCAAGATACCGCTAGAGTTCGCTCTTTCCACCTCGCAACTACATTAAAGCGTCGTGATGAACTCTACGAAATGGCGATCGCAAATGGCGACTATATCGGAGCATTACGGATTGATGATAGTAAGGCTAAACTACTTCGATTGCTAGATGACGGTCGCGCCTTTGATGAAATGCTGAAGACCGTTGAAAAAGAAGTAGAGATTGAAACACAGCCTTATCAATTATCGCTTGAGTTAATGGAGGGGTTAACATATCAAGCTGTGACTAAAATTGCAGAACACATGAATGGTGACAATGTTTCTGGTAGTCTACCTGCGGCGATCGCAATGGTGAGGGCTGGTCAAAATGCTAATTTGCAATTAGAAATGTTTGATCGCTTGGATGAGTTGAGATCGGGGCTGTTGCCAGATGTTGATTAAAACTAACCCAAGAGTACCTGTTACAAAAAACAGGAAAACCACCCCTCCAAAAACACTGCAACAATTTAATGCAGAAATCACAAAACTTGAAACAGCAAAAGCTCAGTCACTAAAAAATCAACAAGTCTCTTCGATTAGCAAGATTCCCACCGAGTGGAAAGACTTCGCACCTCTCACCAACATCCAAACATCGGGAACAGTAAAGCCGTTTATTCCCTATGACTACCAAATCAAAGTCTCTGAAGCAATAAGGGATAACCAAAACGTTGTCATCGGTAAAGTCCGTCAGATGGGATTCTCTGAGACGGTGATTAGTATATGCCTGATGAGGGCAGTGACAGAGGCGGGATTTGTTGCTGTTGTATTTTCAAAAACTCAAGCTGATGCAAGCGAACTAGGGAGACGATTAAGAGATCAGGCTTTGTCTTTGGGTGAGTTATGTCCTCCATTTGCCTCTGAGTCTAAGACTAGGATTGTGTTTGAGGGATTAGGCTCTATTTACTTCTTGCCTGTTACTGCAAGGTCAGCACGGGGTATTCCGTCGGTAAGCATGATCATCTTTGATGAAGCGGCTTTTATTGATGGGATTGATGGAGTATATCAAGCTGCAATGCCTACTTTGTCAATGTTGGGAGATAAGGGTCGTGTGGTCTTTATTAGTACTCCTAACGGTCGATCTGGACTGTTCTATAAGCTGTTAGCCGATCGCGATTTAGTGAAACGCATTGATGCGATACGTCATGCCAATAGCGATCGCTTTATGGATATCTGGAAGACGGGGGAATGGGTCAAGGTGCTTATCCATTGGCGGGCGCACCCTAAGTATGGAGCCGATCCAAATTGGGCGATCAAAACTAGAGCCGATCGCCAACTCACGATGCAAGCTTGGAATGTTGAGTATGAGCTAGAGTTTAGCGAATCGGATAGTAATGTCTTTAATCATAGTGATGTCGATGCTTGTGCTAATGGCTCTCTAGAGGCTCCAAGGAGTAGGGGACGTTACATTATGGCTATCGATCCTAATTCGGGTGGTGACGATGAATTTGTGACTCAGGTATGGGATATTACGAGCTTGCCTTATAAACTCGTTGCTGAATACGCACAGGCACAGGCGGGAAGTGATTATTCAATTAATCGTAGTACCTTACTATTCGATACTTATAATCCCTCTGTTGTTGCCATTGAAAGCAATGCGATGGGTAAATGGGCGATTGAAAGCTTTATCAAGTATCGCCCTAATGCCAATGTGTTAGGTGTAAACACCAATCAAAACTCTAAACGAGTCAATACCGATCGCCTAGCTTTGCTCATCGAGAATCATCAACTCAGTTATGCCCCCGACAGTGGGTTAATAGTGCAGCTTAAGAACTTCAGGCAAAACGAAAAAGGTCAACGTATGGCGGCTACTGGCTTCCACGATGACCGTGTTATGTGTGCGGCTATTGGCTTTGCCGTGTTGGATGAGGCTAAGCCTAGGGGGGCGGATTTGATGCGTCGGGGGGTGTTGTAGGTCTGTCTTATACCTTCTTAATCCAATAATTCTTTCGCAAAGAAGCTTGATCTATATTCTCAGAGATCCAAACCTTAGCTTTAGCCTTGGCATCAAACTCTACAATATTGCCATCAACCCGCACTTTATGCGAATCTTTGTACCAAATTTGGTAAGCCATTTATTTTGCCTCCATCAGCTTAAAACGATAAACCCATACCCAAGGATTGCTCTTAACCAAATCCCAACCGCCGAGTTTGTCCTTAGTTGGTTTGTGGATGGCGGCGATTTCGGAGAGGTAGGACTTTACGGGATCTTTAAACCAATATGAGTTCTGAGTGTAGTCGTACCAAGAGCGATAATAACCAACGTCATCTCGACAGTCTTTAAACTTAATTCCTTCCGCGATCGCCGCCTCTTCCGTGATATCAAGCAATCGCTCAATACGCACATCAGTAATCTCGATCCAGTATCGAGAAAAGGACTTTAACATAAATCGGGCGATAGTAGGCTTGTATATACCGCCTTTACGATTAGCAATTTTCTCTCTGTCTTCCAGTGTTATAAGTTTTTGAATAGTCTTTGGATCGTGCCAAAAGTATTCAATCTGGTAATACAGCGATTGATCGGGGGCAAGAACTATGCGTGTTGGCTCTGTTAGGTAACAGCGATCGCCTACTTGGTACTTGGACTTGACACCTTTGTTTGAGCCTTTAGGATAGGCTTTTAGGGTAAATTCTGCTAGGTCAGGAGTGGCGCTAGCCCATCCGATCCAATTGCCATCACCATCTTGGTGGAATGACTGCAATTCATTTACTTTTTCCTGAGATAAGTCTTTATAGGTTAATAGGCGACGTGTCTCGGTTTTAGTGCCATCTAGAACAGCACTAAAATTGGATTGAGTGAATGCGATCGGCGGTGTTTTTATCATGGCAATTCACTCCATACTTTTCCATCTAATTCTGGTAATGACACTTTGCGACCATTAACAACATTCTGTTTATAGAAAAACAACTTGTTAGCTGCCTTAATCTCGTCGCGAAGCGATCGCACCCAATCTTCATCCATTGGTCTAGCATCTTTACGAGATTTGCCCTTTACGCCTTTAATGTCTTCAGCACCAACAATCGCAAGGTCAATATATTTAGCGTAATCACCCAAGATCACAGGCTCTAGTAATGGTTCAAAACTGACAAACACATTAGCTTTAAGTCTGTCGCCAAGTTCACACAAGTATGGGAGCCTAGTATTAGCTGTGGATTGGTTCTCAACTGACACTCCAAACCAAATATTTTGTGGTGCATATCGTGTTTGCCGAAGCCAAGTATCTAGTACTTCCATCAAGATATCAGCACGTTTGGTCAATAACATGAAAGTTTGATTCTCAGAGAGATCCATTGCTTGCAACGTTTCGTATTGCCAATCCCTAGGAATCCATTCACCGCACCAATCAGTCATGGAATAAACAAAGCGACGTTTAGGTACTCGCTTATTTGCCCATCCTGCAAGCATCTTGCGGTTTAGCTCTAACTCTGGTGCTTTGCCTGTGTAAGACAGTCCACTGGCAAAGTCAAAGCGATTACCTGTGTTTATACTTTCGGCGTAGCAATGTTTGCAACCCGCCGAGATTTTGCGACACCAATGACCGCCGCCTTTGACGGTGATAGGGTTGTCGGTTACGTCGCACCATTCAATTTTGCTCATCTCAAATTCTCCTTGATTTTCTCTTGCCAAATTTGATGCTTCAACTTTTCTTCGATAGTCTGTACTGGCTCTGCGATCGCCAATTGCCAAGACTTCTTATGGTTAGGATTGCCATTTAGCATTGCGAGTGACCATGCTCTGTTTTCGCCATGCTTAGCGATTGCGATTCGTTTTAGGTCATTAAGGGATTGTTTGCTCATTAGTTTTATCCAAAGTTAATCCAAGCAAGAAATTAGGATCACTCACGTTAGCGGCATGGTTCTTATCCCATAAGCCTTGTAATTCCCAATCATATTTAACTTGGCTCATCCTGCGCGTAATCCGACCAATATCATTTTGAGCTTGGTTAATCATGCGGCGATTTTCGTCTTCTTCAGCTTGCCTAAGCAGATCTCTTGCTTCCTCTAAATCTGCTTCTAGCTGTTCAATCAAATTGTCATATTCTTGTTTTGTCATTATTTTTATCTCTCAATTAATTTCTTCAAATCTTTCACCAATTGATCGCAGCTATAAATCCACTTCTCACCGCCGATCGCCTCAGATAAATCAACAAACGATCCGCGACAATTTCGCTCTAAATGGACAATTGCATATCGAATAGCAATCATGTTTAGTTCTTTGCGCTTAAGTAACGATCGCGGGATACGCTTCTTACTATTTGACCAACCGCAATGAGAACAGACATATATCTGTGTCCCATCTTGGTTCTGTCGTTTGCGTTTTACTAGGCGATCGCAGTCAGGGCATTGCGGGTTTGTCTTGTTAGGTGCTGGCATTACTTTACGACTACCTCAGTTGATGCCCACGCAAACCACTTACCACCATCAGTTTGGATACGCCATAGACCTTCAGGCTTTGTGATATCTAAAACGATAGGGGGATAGAGAACTTTAACCCATTTAGACTTGTTGAATGCTAAGACGCGATCTCCTGTAGTCAGGTCTCGGAATTGCTTAAGCATGGCTAACCTCAACTCAATAGCCCTATCGTACCACTGAAGTGGAAAATAGCACAATAGTCCTACAGTATTATTTTTTAGCATCTCTACGCATAGCCCTAAGTCTATCCATTACGTTATTGAGTTCAGTCATCAACTTAGGATCGCCGCCTTTGTCTGGGTGGTATTTCGCCGCCAAATTTCTATATGCAGTTTTTGCGGCTTTGTAGAGTTCCTTCTCGTTAGGAAAGTCTTTGGGATTGATGCCTAGGTATTCGTATGGGCCGTTCGTTTTAGGTTTCTCTTTAGGTTCTTGCTTAGTCTTGGTGCTACCACTGCCTAGCTGTTTGGGCTGTGTCTCATTATTACTAGGACGTGACTTACTAGGCTCACTGCTAGGCTTAGCCGTTTTAGAGGACTGACTAGGCTTGTTTGTAGGTCTACGCTTATCTCGTGGCTTTACATTCTCAAATCCTCTCGTTCCCGATGGTCTCCAAGGGGAGTAATACTTCATGAAGTCATAAAGGCTTATATCTTTGTCTAGGGGTGGCTCATTGTTGTTTTTAGATTCTTGTGTTTTAGTTGCTGTTTTAGGAGATGCTAGCGCCGTAATTTGCTTACTAGTCTCACTTATAGCCTTAATCCGTGCCAATCCCTCTGGTGATGCTTCCTTTTGCTTACAGGACTGTGTATCTGGTACGCATCGTGTCCCTTTTTCGCCTTTGCATGGGTGATTGCTGCCTGTACATTGAACTACGCCTTTTGCTATGGCACTGTCCATCTTTTGTTTTGTGGATGGCAAGTACTGCAATTGGTTATTTGCCAGCACAAAGTTATAGCTACGGCGATCTCCTATAAATTTGCCTGTAACTTTGCCCTCGGCGCTAGGCTTGTAACTGATTATTTGTACTTGATTAAAATATTGCGCTAATTGTTCGTATAGCAATGTCGCGATCTTCTTTTGCAATGCTTTTAAATCTGCCATATTCCCTATCCCCCTATCAGGTAAATTTTAGCAGTTTTAGTGCTAAGATCGGGCAAAGTTTTAGCGTATCAGGTTTTAGGTTTATTTTAGTTTTAACAGCGCTGTGTACTAGTTGATGTACCACCGATGAACCAGTCGATGAATATTGAAACCCTTGTGGGTGAAAATATTCCCAATAATTACAACTTTTTCCAGCCCCTCCGAGGGGCTTTCTTTTTGACTACTATATTTTTACTACTCCCTTCCTAACCCTATAAAAGTAGTAATAATATTCAAAGTTTACACTGCTATGGGTTTCAGCCTTCGTAAGCGTTACATACGATGTACATCAGGTTTGACATCATACGCGAACTACTAAAAATAAGGTGGGGCATAACAAAAAAACACCTAAACAAAATTGCTTAGGTGTTAAAAGATGATATTGAGTAAAAAATTAGGCGGCGATCGCAATGCCGTTAATGTGACAACCTACTCTATCCCGTCCTTTGGACAACCTAACTTCCAGTTTTGTATATGCCAATTGCCTTAAAACCTTAGAAAAGCACTGCATAGGCACAAAGGAAAGACCTTGCTGTACGCAGTAGTTCACGTAGTTTGGGTATAAATGTGTGTTTGGATTGCCGTCTGCCTTGCCTATATAGGCTTTTGCGCTTGGATCGAGCTTCAGACAAGATTTTAGATAGGCTTCAACAGATTCAACATTATCAATGTTGGAGAGAGCGTACTGTTTGGGCTTCAGCTTTTGCTCGATGAGTGAGGTTTTGTACTCGTTCTCAAGCGCCTTAGCCTTTAGTAGGTCTTGTTGCGATCGCTTAAAGCGCTCTTCGATGTCGAGGTCTAGCTGAATGGGGATTGCGGGAGGGGTGGGGAGGGTCTTGTAGTCCTCTCGCTGTAACTCTAGCTTTTGTAGTTCGAGCTTCTTGATTTCGATTTGTAGATCGAGTTTGCGGATGGCTAGGGTGTTGGCTTGGCGGGGGTGGGTGACTGACTCAACAATATTTAGTATCACTGTTCGGACTGCCTTGGCGATCAGTGAATCACGTAGCAACATTCCAAGGCGAAGTGCGGCGCGTGGTGTCCAGATAGTGAGAGATGGGGTCTTCTCTGATGTTGTGTTTAAGATCGACACAACATCCCTTAACTCTTTGCCCTTTATAGTTTTTAGCCCATCAAGAAGCAACTCATCTCGGTTTGTTTTGACAAAAGTTTGAACAGTGTCTTCTGAGATTTCGTAGTATTCAGCCATTTGCTTTGTTGTGGCAATCCCTGTACCTTGCCACAAAGCCATTGTCAAAGCCTTAGCTTTATTCAAATGCTCAATAGCGCGATCATCAGAAACATTGAGCATTGTTTCGTTGCGTGCAGACTGGGATTCGATCAAAATTAAGTCGTTCATGTTGTTCTATCCTGTAATAGTTTGGATTGCTAGTTAAATTAATCAGTTTTCGGTTTATATGCAGTAGGCTTCTCAGCCAAAACGGGGAGATCGTCTGGGAATGCGATATCAAAAGACACGCAAAAAAACTGCTCAATCCTACGAATCAGATCAATCGAAACAGCCATATCTTTTTCTGCAACCATCTTGTTCCAGTAAGTACGACTGATATCTAAGCCTCGAATAACCTTCTCGACAGAGAGCTTGCTATCGATTTGAACCTGTTTAATCCTTTCCCCAAGATCAGGGACTTCAATCTCCCTCTTCACAATTTCACGTACTAGCAAATTAGCCACCTTCAAAAAACTCTCGATAATTGTATCTTTACAGTGTAAATTAAATGCTTCTATTATGTCAACTGATTAGTTTTTAACTTCTGATTGACAAGTGGTAATAACTGAGTTTATATTGTTGTAATTAGCGTTAGGTAAAAACTATGCCCCATTGCCTTGACTGCAAATATCTATGCTCCGAACCTGTAACCGATACTTAGTTGCGAGTCGGTGATGTTAATTATTGGTGTGACAATAAGAATGTTACAGAAGTACCTGAAGAGTTAGAAGAGGAAGAGATGGAAAACTACCCAGATATGTGTAAGCGGTTTAGTCTGCTAATTACGCTGTCACCAAAAACACTAGAAAGTTTACAAGCATCAACCAAGGCTATCGAAGCACTTGGTATTAGGATTGGCGAGATTGGTGCAGACGCTCAAAAGAAAATTGTTGAAAGCATCAATGAGGCGGCGGCGAAAATTAAGCCTGTTGAGTTTGATTTTGGCGACTTTACTGAGTCTCAGGAGATTGCGGTTCAGAAAGCGAAGAAGACTATTGTTGAATATTTTGAGAAGAAGTAAATGCAACTTAAATACTACAAAGTTTCCATACAAGGTCGCAGTTATCCTCTTTATTACGCTGCCTACAACTTGGAAGAGGCAAAAGAGGCGTTTGAAGAAGACAAGAAACAGTTTGACGCAGAGTGGGCAATCGGTAGTTTTCAAGAGATAGATTATATTGCTATTCCTTGCGAATCGATAGGACTGATTTATAGAAAAACAAAATGGAGATAAATTAAAAACTATTAAAAGTTTTTTCGGCTATACCATATTTTGCTTGCGAAGGTGTTGCGTTTTTTGTCCCCTGAAAAACATAGTTTGGATGTTTACACAAAAAGCCCCTAAGTTAGGGGCTTTTTGTGTAAATGTTGTGACGTTAGCTCAATTCAAAAGCGACTTGACCAGCTAGATAAGCGTTAAAATCTGATTTGTTGTCTCCAAACATAGCCATAGTTACAGGGCGATCGCAGTTAATGATTAAGTACTTTTCTGGATACCAACGTTGGTAAGTGTCAACGCCTATAGTTTTATCTGAATGGTCAAACAACTGAATCCGCAAACGATGTCCTGCTTGTTTACCGTACATAGGCGATACGATGTCTCCTACTTTGAGGTTACATCCTTCCCATGCCTGTGTCTTTGCTCTTTTCCAGCATTCTTTTAATGGCGAAAAGTCTGGCTTGTTGTACTTGACTAGTTGCTGGTTTGTCATTCCACAGTGTACAAAGTAATGGGAGCATTGATCGTATCCATATTGAACACCGTAATGATCGAATAGGTATGATCGCTCGATCTTTGTCACAACAAATATTTTGCCACTGGGGTTATGCTTCGCTAGCTCCCATTCTGTAATTGTTGTGTTTGATTGGACTGCTGCTGCCATTACGAATCCTCGGAATTGCTAGGGAATTTCACATTACCGCAAAATACGCAATCTGCGGTTAAGATTTTGTCTTTGTTTTGAGTGACTCGTTTTAGTTGCCATCCTTGCCTTTGCGCCATTACGCTGCAAGCATTTTCATCTACTGCTGGGTAGTGCGTCTCATCTTTGTCTGGGTCGTATCTTGGGTTTGTGTTGTTGTTCATAATCGGTGTTGGTATTGGTTTGTGATGCGATCGCTGGTCTAGAGCGATCGCTTTTTTTGTGGTTACTAGCTATGCTGCCATCAATAAATTTTTAGCTTCACCGATCGCCACGCCTTTGATGTGGCATCCTTCCTTGTCTCTTTGCTTGCTTAGGCGGTAAGCCAGAGTTGTCTCAACCAGCGACATAAGCACCTTAGAAAAGGCTTGCATGGTCACAAGCTCTAGTCTGTGCTGTTTGCAGTAGTTGACGTAGTTAGGGTAAAGATGAGTGTCTGGGTTGCCATTTGCTTTCCCAACATAGGTTTTAGCGGTTGGTTCAAGAACGATACGCTCGTTTGCCCATGCTGCTACGGAGTTTGTCTTGATGAGGTTGGCGATGTCTTCAGGTGTGGGCTTTGGCTTGGGCGCAAATTTATTGGTTAGCGCTTTGGCTTTGGCTTCGTTTTCTAATGTCTTGGCGGCTAGCAGGGCTTTTTTGCTCTCGTTAAAGCGTTGTTCGATGTCGAGGGGTAGGTCTTGTTGAATAGGAGCGAGTTTTGGTGTGGCTTGTGCTGCTGCTTTGTGTTGTGCGGTGTGGATCAGGCTGTCAAGCTTATATTTGATCTCGGCTAAGTCGGATTTGACACTCCGCATTTCTTTGAGTTCTTTTTTGAGTTGATCATTCTCATCAAGAATCCGTTCATGTTCGGCAATGATTGTGGCTGACGCTTCTAGTAATGTTTGAAGATCATGAACTGGCTTCGATTCGGCGATGTCTAGCATCTCTGTTCGGACTGCCTTGGCGATCGGTGAATCCCGTAGCAGCATACCGAGCCTTAATGCTGCCCGTGGTGTCCAGATGGTGAGGGAGGACGGAGCCTTACTTTGACTCTCCGCTAAAGAAGCGGAGAGATATTTTTTTAACTCACGACCAGTCAAAACACGCAAGCCATCGCTTTTTAACTCAAGTTTGTCCCTCCTCAACGCAGATTCCACAGCATCAATGGGGACTTCATAGTATTCTGCCATTTCTTTTGTAGTGGCAGCACCCGTACCTTGATACACAGACATTACAAGGGCTTTTGCTTTATGCAAGCATTTAATAGCCTTCTCCGTGTCTACATTGTTAATTACTTCGTTGCGTGCAGACTGGGATTCAAGCAAAATTAGGTCGTTCATTGTTGTTTGTTGGTTCGATAGGTGGGTCAATAAATAAGTCATCAGAGCCACACGATAATTAGTAGCTTGATACAGGAGTCTTTCTAGTCCACGAGTTGGATCAAATCATCAAGCTTTGTGCATCCAAAGTAATTACACAAAGTTTCAACCGTTTTTCTATCAAACCTGTCTATTTGGTTTCGATAGAATTTGCTGAGTGTGTTGGGGTTTATACCAGTTTGGGCGGCAATTTCTTTTTGTGTAACTTGTTTTACCGCCATTAACTCAGGCAATCTACTCCTAATCTTCAATCCTGTTTCCAAACAAGGCTTTAGAGAATTGATAGATTCTATAGACCTTCTAAGAATATTTAACGGCGGATTAAACCACTCAATAAGCGCCGCCTCAACACTTGGCAATAAATCAGCCTCCATGAACAAGTAGGCGATTCTAATATTCCCAATGGATTGAAGGTCATCAAATCGATGATGATTTACCCATCGCATTTTTACGTTTGCAGAACGTCCGATGTATTGAATATCACCTAGCGAATCAATCGCAAAATAAATCGCAGACTGCTTAGGAAATGCGGACTTCTCTTCTAATGGCATCCAAGGCAATGAGTCAATGTTTAAAGTTTCTGGGTTAATCATCAATCTGTACTCCCAAATCAATACCCAAAACACGCTCAATAGATCTCAAAGTTTCAAGAGGCAAAGCTTTAACCTCTTCGCTTTCAATCCTGTACCAATTAGCAGCACTCATACCAGTCTCAGCACAAATCACGGTAAGAGGACGCTGATCGGCTTCACGCGCTTTTTTGATCTTTGCGCCCAAACCATCAAAAGCCTTGTCAACGGTTTTTCTAACTAACATTTGGACAGCCATAATTTATCAATTCTCCATTATTACAACTTCATACTTTTCTAGTATATATCATTGCGCGAGTATTGACAAGTATCACGTTAGGCTTTAGACTAACAAACAAAGAAAAGCGGTTGCTATTCCGCCAAGATGAACAACCGCTTTTCTGAAACAAAAAAACTAGCAGTGCATTGAATGCACTAAATAATTATGCCACAACTC
>JACCDO012071875.1_pt1 | contig 19658 bp, 13 predicted proteins | sample 7446101 | NCBI WGS metagenome assembly JACCDO01 (sample SAMN15323440, study PRJNA562643) | freshwater metagenome | isolation source: river surface water | place: USA:Blue River Watershed | collected 2017-08-16
CTTCAGAGAATCGGCCTCCACTTATAAAGCTAATGAACTCGCACTATATACCACTTACTGAGGTTCTTAGTGAAATGCAGGTAGAAGGCGTTAGGATAGACAGAGAGTTTCTTTCTAAAAACCTAACAAGGCTAACCATTAAAGAGCATGAGTTAGAAACGCAGATACTGGATAAGCTAAAGCAGGATTTAAATAAAGACTATGATGTCAGTGCTTTGTCTAGCAATAAAGAGCTATCTAACATATTCATAGGTGGTTATGGTCTACCAAAAGTTAAGTCTACTGATGGAGGGGACGCTAGCACAGATAAAGAGACCATGGATAAGTACAAGGACATGGGTAATCCTGTTGCTAGTCTTATAGTAGATTATAGAGATATAGCTAAAGCTAAAAGTACTTATGTAGGAGCATTTCTAGATCTAAGCTCTTATGATAATAGAATACATGGTGCCATACATTTGAATGGTACTGCTACAGGTAGAGCTAGTTCTAGTAGTCCTAATCTACAAAATGTAACTAGTAGCATAGCAGGTATGAGTATAAAGCAAGCTTTTGTCCCTACCTGTACTGTGTCTGGTGGATATGAGCAACACCTAAGGAACAAGTACAAGTGGGAATACGGCGAAGAGCTTGTTATGGTAGATATAGACTTTTCTGGTGCAGAAATTAGGGGCTTAACTGCATATGTAAAAGATGAGTCTTTGATAGGTGCATTAGAGAAGAATCTGGATATTCACTCATGGATTGCTTCTGTTATCTTTAATGAAGACTACGATACGGTTAACAAGCTAAGAAAGACTGATGACAGGTATCACCAAATGCGTCAAAAAGCTAAGACTATTGTGTTTGGCTTAATATATGGTATATCAAATGTAGGTCTGTCAGATAGGCTTAGTATAGATATTAGCGAAGCAGATACCTTAATGGTTACCTTCTTTTCTAGATTTCCAAAGATAAAAGAATACATAGATGCAACAAAAATGCAGGTCACTAGAGAAGGACTACTAAGAACGCCAACTGGTAGAGTTAGAAGATTCCCTCTAGCTCAGATGGGCGGCCAGTTTGAAAGTAGAAATCATAGGCAAGGCATAAACTATTTGGTGCAAAGCTTCTGCGCTGAGATTGTCCTAAGAATAATAAACAATCTGCATAAAAATATTAGCAAGATAAGAGCTAGATTAGTACTTACTGTGCATGACTCAATTGTTTTGGAGATGCCAAAATCTGAAGTACCTAATCTAAACATATTCCTCAAAGATAATATAGATACCTTCATAGCTAGTAACTTCCCGCAACTACCAGTTAATATGCCGTACGATATAAAAATAGGTAGATCGTATGGAGAAGCGGAATAGCGCAAAAAAGTGCGTTTATCTGTTATAAGATAATACCTAATATCCCTCTGCTATTAGGTAGCTAAGTAGTTACTGTCTTTTACTATAAAAGATCACTAAATAAACAAGTAGCTGAATGTCACTACAGTCTCATCCTCTCCGATGAGACAGTGATGACGTAACTACATGTACTTAGCTAGTTATTACCAAGTGCAGCTAAATGCTAGTTTTAAACTAGCTTACTATGCAAAGTATGTCAGACAACTGACATAGATGTGCTGCTTCCGACCCACTGGGGCTATAATCCAAGCATTGATTCGTTGAATGCAGTCTGGCAAGCTCAGACTTACTTCAACACATCAATGCACTGGAACTACAGCCCCCAAGGGTCCAAATCAGCACTATCATGTAACTTTAACAAGTGCACTAGGTTAAGATAAGTTATTATAAGTAGGTAGCAAAATAGAGAGGTACTATACCTCTTAACCTAATAGTTATAGAAAACATGAGAAAGGTTATACCGAGCTTCGACCCTCTTGGAAGTAGTCTAAATGAAGTCTCTTTAAGCACTGCGCTTAAATTCGACAACATTTGGACATCTTCCAAGAGGCGCTAAGCTCGAACAACCTACATCATGGTACTAAGTACCTACTAAACAGTTATAAGCTAGATAGAATAAAGCCTAACAAACTTAGGCATACTAAAAGTTTCCGGTAAGGGTAACCATATTATATTCCTCGCTGCTTCAACTTCGTGAGCAAGTTCTGGCTTCTGCGTTACGTTACACTACTCGCCAAAGCCTGAACTAGCTACCCGAAGTACAAAGCTGCCAAGGAATCTAATATCTTTCTATTAGTATCTAGCTATTAAGCTACACAGATATTAGCGGTAATATACCGCTACGCTATGCTATCAACAAGAATCAATGCATAGTCGGAAAAGGTCACCGTGTAATTCTTACACGGCTCCGGACTAAGCATTATTATAAATTTGTGTGTAGCTTATAGATAAGGTATACTATAAATCTCGGCAGGATTAAGTTACAGATAATCTGTAGCAACTAATTTTATGTTAGTACTATGTTAGGTGTGCTACCAGGAACCGTCAGGCCTATTCCTGGCCTGCACACCCACCGTTATTAGTGCCGAGATTCTATCTGAATAATGTCTACTATTTGCAATGCAGCAAATAAAACTGAGCTAAGCCCAGTTAACTAAATATATAATCTAGATATACAATCTCTATTCACCAGCTGGAAACACTCCGTAGCTAATTGTATGGTTACGCCTACGGATTCTCCTAGTGCTTTAACCATACAACCCGCTACAGTAGTGTGTCCAGCCCGGTGAATCGAATCATTCTCATATGTGCATTAGCACAGTAGTTAGACATTAGTTATAAGTTATTAAAGTTATTGTACATTTATCATGAGGTTTATATGCCAAATAATACGCATAGAGTTACTTATATTCCTTACTCATCTGAAGAATTTAACAGAAGAGTAGCTATTGCTGCAGAGCATGCAAAAGATATTTCTAATATTATCTCTAGCAACAAAGCTAATAAGCTAAAGAATAGAGATATGAGATACTTACTCGCAGCTATATTCGGGTTACTAGATGAAAACTTAGTAACCAGAAGACAGCCTGCCCATAGAAATGTAGGTCCATTAGAATACATTGAGAGAATTAATAAAGGTCTTAGCTCATTTTTCTTCTCATCTTATGAGACAGATGAAGAACTAAGCAGAAGATCATTAGCCTTAATAGATGCATTAGGCAATAATGCGGAGTGGTTCTTAAGGACTAAGAGAGTAAAGCCTAATGTAACTGAGGAGAAAGTTACTTCAGCTGATATTAGTATTGCTGAAGAAAAAGTGACTTCAGCTGAAGATAGTGTTACTGTAGAGGAAAATAAAGTATCCACTACTCCAGAAGAAATTGCTGAGGATTTAAGAACTATGGCAAATCTGTATTCCGATATGGAAAGTAAACTTAAGAAGAACATCTCCAGAGCTAAGGTATCAGAATCTGAATTGTGGTTAGAAATTCAGAAACAAGAGGATTTCAAACAGTTAAGATCAGAGATTAGATCAATGTTTCCAGAAGTTATCGAAGATCCTTCTGGAGTAATGAGCTTAGCAAATAAGCTAGGCGTTGATCAATTACTGGCTAGAGTTAGACGCAGTTACATTTTCAATAGTAAGGACTAATACAAGTGAGAGATAGACTCCCAACACCAGAACTCATCTCTGAGTTTTTAGAACAAGGTAAGGTATCAGTTAGCTTAAATCTACTTCATGAAGAAGCTATTTATGATCTAGATGTATCTGAAGATGCAGATAGTGTTGTTATTTCTCTTGAGAATACTGACACTAATAAATTCAGAATGGATATTGCTACTTTGTACCTTACTGGTATTGATAGCAAGGGGTATAGATACACCGCTATGTTTCCTTTTGATGCTGTGTACAGAGTGTCTCTTTCTATTAATGGTAAAGATGATGTAGTAAGGGATTACCCTTTAAATACTCCTAAGTCTTATAGTATCATTAATGAAGCTCTTGATGCTTATAGAGAACATGAAGATAAAGTTAGAGAGATTCTGGGTATAAATGAATTATTAGCTAAAGCTGATGAGCTAACCCAGTCAGCCAGGGATATACTAAACAATGTTATCTCTGGTATTGAAGAAGATTTCTTCAAAGATAAAGATAATCAATAAAAAGTTAAATCGTGAGATAGAATTTTACAGGCGACCCATGCAAACACAGAAGAATGCAGGCAGTCGTCTGGGGAGTTTGGTGAATGCCTCCAAACTTTTTTACCTGACTGAGTTACTTCTTCGTACTCTGCTAGGTAATCTTCAAAACAAAGTTTCATCTTTTCATATGGAGGAAATTCTATACCTCCTTTTTTTATAGTGTGAAAGAAGCAGTCAATAAGTGTCGTTCTATCAGCTGTATACCTATCTACGTTATTCCAAGTTAGTGGTTTGTTTTGCGATCCGTATTGGAGCTGGTAAAGCGGTTTTCCTTCTAGCTTGGTTCTTAGTAAAGAATTGGCTAAAGCGCCTTCTCCGGCGTCTCCGATTACTAGAGTAACGTTGTGCCTAGCTATCTCATAAGCTATAGAGTCAACTGCATCCACGGGATTTATATCGCTATATATCTTATAATCCACAAATGTGAATTTAGATCCTGGGTGAAGAGACATAATAGTTAATACCGTTCTAGATAAGCCTTGAGTTCCACCGCCGGACCAATCAACTCCGGCACATATAAAACCCATAGGCTTAATACTAGATACACAGCTAGCTTTCAATTCGTCTAAAGAAATTAGTCTTGAACCTATTGAATCAGATACTCCCATAACCTCGTTTTTAAATTTGGAATCAGAATACGTGTTCTTCTTATCCACTATTCTCTTCCATCTATGAGGTTCTTGATTGGCTGGTAAAATGACTTGCGGAACATGAAATGCTTGTACTATAGACGACTCGGGTGACTTCATATCAACCCAGATCCCATTTCTGGGGTTTACGTGCTTGCTACAATGCAGGCACAGGAGAGCATCTTTACCGATGCCTCTGTCGTCCCTATAGAACGAGTATTTGTTACACGCATCACATTTTACGCACCACTCGGATTGAGTGCTATGCTGCCATAGATACTCTATGGTGTTCTCCTGGGTTTTTGGTGTACCCATGTATGTTATATAACCATAAGGAGAATTTGACATGCATTCATTAACTACGGGAACAACAGCTTCATAGTTAATATCTTGAACTTCGTCATATATGACTCTATCCGCAGAGATACCACGTACTCTGTCTGGGTCATCTTGAGCGTAGTTAAAGAGTAGTTCAGAGCCGTTGCCTAGCACTTTTAAAAATACATTGTCATTAATAACATCCCCCATCATTTGTTTTAATAATGGGGAATGCCTTATTAACTTAGATATACGTGTATTACTAAAGGTGCTTGTCTGCTTGGAGCTAGGGCTAAGATATAAAGATTTAAAATGTGGTATAGCTATAGCTTCGCATACAGAGAAGCTGGCGGCAGATACAGACTTACCCACTTGTCTGCCGCACATTAGCAATGTTTGAGGCCATATGCCTTCGTACAAAGCGTCGTAAAAAGGGTACTCGTGTAAGCTAAACTGCTTACCGTCAAGAGTTAGTAGAGACTCTGCTAACTGCTTTCGAGATAAAGAAATAGGGTCTAACATAAGTCACCTAAAAAAATAAACAATCAACAACTAGAGGAATCTATGTCATTACAAGTAAATAAGCAATCTTTTGCAGATAAGCTAGGTATTCCTACCACAAACATCAGTGTTTGTATCCCAGAAGTTATGAGAATCTTAAAGACTGGTAAAGTACCATGCCTACATGGTGAAGCGGGGATTGGCAAAACAGCTAGCATGTCTCAGTTAGCTAAGATGCTAAATAAGCCTATATACACATTTATCTGCTCACACATGAGTGAAACAGATATGGGTATTCCATTCCGTGGAGAAGGTAATGTTAAGTATTTCGATATGCTACCCCCAGAGCAAGTATATAATGCTATTACCTCTAAGGATGGTGCTGTGCTATTCTTTGACGAAATTACCCGCGCTGATAAAGCTACACTCAATGCTATCTTTGCAGTTATTTCAGAGCGAAAAGTGGGTAATGTAGAGCTAGGAAGTAATGTAGATATAGTTTGTGCATGTAATCCAGATGACGGTGAGTACAGTGTTAATGACATTGTATCAGATCCAGCTTGGCGACGCCGTCTTGTACACATGTGGCTAGAGACTGATGCTCTTAGTTGGTCAAGATATGCTAGAGATAAAGGCTTAAACAAGCATGTAGTAGAATATATTGAGTCTAAACCAGATTGTCTAATAGGTTATGAAGCTAGAGCTGCAGGAAAGGTTTATGCTAATCCAGCTGCTTGGGAAGCTGTAGCTAAGTATCTAGATGTAAACAGTAACCACTTAAGCACTATAGCATTATCAGGTATGATTGGTTTTGACACTAGTAGAGATCTGGTCAGTTTTATTATTAACACTGAATACAGAGTTAGCACAATAGACTTGATTAAATCATTTGATACGCAAAAAGCCACTATAGATAAAATCATTTCTGATGGTAGAGGCGATATACTAAATGAGGTTGTTAGGTCCACAGCTATAGCTATTAGTCTTCACAAAGTAATGCCAGACATTGCTGCTGGAAGCATTGTTAAGTTCTGGGATTGTCTTCCAGAGGAATCTGCAGTTCTATTTAACAATGAGTTAGAAAGACAGAATAGAGGAGAAGCTGCCACTTATTTCGGTAATTTATACTCAGAGTTCCAGAAGCAAAAATCATGGAACAAGATCTTGCAGAAGATCAAGAATATTACCAGGGTTGGTAAAATCTAATTAGATTTCAAGTTTCTAAGCTGTTCTTTTCTTATATTAGATAAGCTATTACAATAAGCATCTACTTCCTGATGTTTTCTAGTTTCTATACTGCTAGTTACTTCAGTTCTTAAATCAGGCTCTCTAAGGTTGAAAAACCTGTGATATATTTTTTCACAAGCATCCATTTTTTTAGGTGGCCGAATAAAACCGTTAATAGCGCATGTTGCTCCCATATAAACTAAAGGAGAGTCTGAATACAATGGGGATAGATCCTTAGCTCCTTGGTATTCATCATGTAAGGCATCTATCTCGTCCATAGCATAAGATACTTTAGCTGGTGATAGCTGCTCCCATATATGAGTAGCTGCTACATTACCATTTAAAGATTGGCACATGCTCTTGAATACTCCTGCATCCCATAAAAAAGCGGGATTGTGCAAAGCTGATATAGAAGCCATGAGCTTGTCTCTATTTTGCTCTGTTGGTAAGCACTTGCTATCTTCTAATTCATCAAATAGAGTTTCGTATTCCCAGGTAAGAGCTCCGCCTTTTGTTACTATATCTGCAGCTATTAGTAATGGCGTTGCTGCTACAAAGTTAGAAGAAGATAGAAGTTGCCGAGCATAATCTATATTCTTATATTCATTTAATTTGGATTCCATTTATAGACCTAGCTTTTGTACTAATAGATCCTTCATGTCCTTTGGTAATGTAGCAAATACTTCTCCCATCTTTCTCTCGTCTAACTGACCTGAGGAATCACAGATTTCTTGCTTAACATCTTGACCCAAGATATCACCAAATACATTTGGATCTACGGCTAATAGTTTAGTTAAAGGCACTTCTTTACCTCCAAGATCTATAGTGTTTTCCATAGCTGTCTTGGTACTGAACACAGTGGAAACTGGATCTGGAAGAGATTTACCATAGTATCTCTTTATATTAGCTTGAGAATCTAGTTTGTCTAGTGTCTCAGCTATTTTAACTAGATCTTCTCTGCTAGTGCTACTAGGTAAATTAGATACTGTCTTAGCTAACCATCTATAAGCAGAGGCTAGTTTTTCGTTGCTGGTAGCGTAGCTTCTAGCATCTATCCATGAGGCTGTCTTTTCAGTATCACATTTAGTTACCCCAGCTAGTTGCATTACATCAGCACTAATATCTTCATTATGTAAGGCTGCATGTTTAGTTAACTTAACTGCAGCTGATACTAATTCTGTTGGTTTAAGTTTAGACTTAACAGCTAGTAGCCTTTCTTGGGCTATTTTAATATCAGAACTACTTCGTATAGGAAGTTTCTTTCTGTCTTCTAATAAGTAGTCTGGCTCCTGTTTAGAAGCCACCTTAACTTGCTTAACTTGAAATATAGATCTGTCGACGTTGTATATATCAAGAGCATTATCTATGGCATTTACTACATGGCTCGCAATATTTGCTACTTTTGTGGTATAAGCTTTAGATAGTATCGCGTCTGCTTTCGTATGTATAGGGTAAAGCCTATTATCAGGATCGGCAAATGCGTGCTTAGATAAGTTATTTCTGACTTCTTCTCCAACACTAGCAGTCTTAACATGCTCTGCTATTCTAGGAGATTCAGAAACAATTCTGTGTAATACATGGAAAGTTATATCAGTATTTTGATCCAACATAGGAGATACCACCTCTATTATGAGTATAAGAAGAAATTTTACCGTACCTAATCTTACGGTAAAGATAGAGATAGAGAAGAACTTTAGACTCTATCTAGCTAATTTGATGACACACAGTAACAGCACTATTTCAGTGTTTGCAAATATCTGTGCTGGTCTAAAGATAGTAGAGAACAGCTCAGTACCTACCATGTGCGTTAGTATTAGTAATGGCCACTACCTACTACAATACAATCCTAAGATGGTAGAAGAACTAGATTTGTTCGGTACTAGCATTGTTTTATGCCATGAGATGGCTCATTTGTCTCTTGGGCATACAGCTAGAATGCTAAGGTTCTTTGAATCTATCGAAGATAAAGATATGCTATTTAAGTATAAGCAAGTTGTTCATCAAGCCGCAGATTATGCAGTAAATTCTTGGCTAATTGATAGCCTAAGATTATTCACTGCTGATGACCTAAAAACAAAAGTAGGTAAGATGACAGATTCAGGTAGATCTAGCTATGCAGGTATACATCCATCTGATGTAGGCTTAGAACTTGAAAGAAGCTTGGAGTACTATGTGTATGAACTAGCTTCAAAGATAGAAGATATAGATGTAGAAGACCTAATGAAAAAGCTGCAAGAATCTTCTGATATGACTAAGGAAGAGATAGAAGATCTAATCACTAAAGCACTGTGTAATGCAGGTAATTGCGAAAGTGGAGATGAATCAGAATCTGAAGGCGATGATTGCAATGGTTCTGGTAAAAGCGATTCTAAGATTCCAACTCCTAGTAGATCTAATTCAGGTAAACTAAGGGTATTAAAAAACATACCTAAGGAGATCCTGGAGAAATTAGGTGCTGAGAGCAATAACCTGCAAAACGCTGAAGAATCACTTAGGGAAGACTCGGTTCCTGAAGGTAGAAGCGCTGCGGAGGTAGCTCAAGACTTGGAGATGGAAGCTGGAGAGAAGTTAGGGAAAGCTATTGAAGACAGGCAAAGGTCTAAGGGGGATGTGGCTGGAGGTATTCAAGAACTGTTTGATTCTATATACAGAAAGCCTTCAGTTAGATGGCAAGATGTTCTTCAGAGGTTCTGTAAATCCTCTAGGCCTGCGGATAAAGATAGGACAATAGTTAAGCCCAAAAGAAATTATGCTGACCTAGGAGGATCATTCAGAACTAGCCAATTCCCAGGCAAGAAGAAGAATCCTCAGTACAACATAGTATTTGCTGTAGACACTTCGGGCTCTGTTAGTAATGAAGATATCCAGCTAATAATGGCTGAGCTTGATGAACTGGCTAGAGATAAAACTGTTAATGTAACAGTGGTAGAGGCAGACACACAAGTCAACAAAGTCTATGATCTAGCTGACACCAAAGTAGGTGACAGGAATGTCTATGGTAGGGGCGGTACTGATTTTAATGAAACCTTTAAACTAGTTAAAGAAGGTAGGGTTAGGGACGGGGCATTTACAATAGAAGGCAAAGCTGATTTACTTATCTATGCTACCGACGGTGAGTGCTACAACCCTTCAGAAGATAATAGAATACCATCCAGAAACCTAATATGGTTATCAACAACAAATAAAGTCCCCTGCAATAAAAGTTGGGGGTCAGTTGTTAGTGATGGAGCTAGATATGGAGAAGCCGAATATGGCAGATTCATACTAATAGGTAAATAGATAAAAACTAAACACATTAGACAAGAGTGTATATGACAACATTAAATGTAAAAGAGTTACTCAATAATTACTTAGATAGTGGAAAAATCCTAATTGCTATTGATAGCAATACAGAAGGAGTTATTTTACCAGATGCGTATAAGAACTCTATCCAAGTAAAGTTAAATCTAAGTCGTAAGTTCAATACAACTGTATTTGAAATTACAGATGAAAAAGTTACAGTGGATCTTACTTTCAGTGGTGAGAAGTTCATGTGTGAAATTCCATTGCAATCAATCTATTATGTAGCAATGGCAGAAGATCCACTAAATGGTGTAGAAGTTGTAGAGAATATGCCAATTGAATTGCTAGAATTAGCCTACCAACTTGAGCTTGCAGCTGAAGATCGTAGAAATGCTGATTCTAAAGATATTGATTTCCTATCATCTATTCCATCAGATAAAGCAGATAAGATTGAGAAAGATCTAGGCCTATCACCTAGAGCTAGCGAAATATCTAAAAGAGCTTCAGAAGGCAGTGTATCCAAGAAACAAGTACAAGATGATATGTTTGATACTTTCATGGAATTACTAGCAAGAGAAGAGCTAAGAGAAGCTATGGCTGATGTATCTTCTAAAGTTCATGCTAACCCTAAAGCTAAGACTAAGAAGAGAGCTAAGAAAGCTAATAATGAAATAGATATTACTAAATTCCTTAAGCCTAAGCCTAAGAAATAAGATATTGAACAACCAGCTAGCAAAGCTAGCTTATAATAATGAAATATGGCTCTTATAAAACTCGAAGGTAAAAATTTATTAAATAAAGTCCTAGACCTGCCGCCAGTAAACGCTATGTATTTCACTAACTCAAAAGAAGAGCTTAGTGACATGATATGCTCATTACGCTGGTCTTTGGTATTTAAGATTAAAGCTTCTTTAGTAGGAGAGATTCTACTAGACAAGCTAGGTAGAGCTAAAGCTATTATAGAAGAGGATAGCAGAGGCAGAAGGACTACAGAAAGAAAAGCTGGAGACAGCTTGATAGTACAGAACTCAAGTACACTTCTTAATTTTTTAGTTCAGCTGCTAGAGATGCTTGTTCAGGATTCTACTAATACTGATCCTGATAAAGATCTTACTGTTATAATCCCATTCATTGTTTCTAAGGGTAAGCCTATAGGCCTATTTGATTGGTACTATGAAAAGCTCTCGACTGAGTTTATATCAATAAATCCTCCTAGGAAAAATGATGGAACTTATATGTGCATAGAGGTTATTAACAGATCTACAAATAGGAACGTAGGTGCTAGGCAAGCTTATGTTCTAGATACAACTGATGATGATACAGCCAACTCATATAATTCCTCCTCTAGGCTTTACTCAAAGATACAAGACTTAGCTACATCCCTTGGGCTAGTTAGGAGCCATTTATTCGGCTCTGCTTTATCTAGCTCTGAGCATTGGTTTATCCCTGGAGTAAAAGTAGTACCAACAGCTTTGGTACCTCAAGACTGGTCTGATAGCAAGTCTCTTAGGTTTGGGCCTAGTAAGCCTAAAAACTCTTCAGGCTCTAGGATATTCAAAGCTACTACTGAACTTGGCCATGCCTTTATACAGCCAGAAGATGTTACTATATACAATAATGATTTTAAGGGTAACATACAAGCTACAGATCCCTGCTCTAACTGCCCTAATATGGTTAGGCGACTATCGGGTAATTGCTATTTTATGACTAATCAGTGCAAAGCACTCAGCCTAGGAAATATAAAAGACTCCTCATCATGGACATCAAAATCAAAGAAGTGAACTCACTGGTAACTCCAGAAGTTCTAGCTAATCAGTTAGGTATACAGTTAAAGACTTTGTGGGGATTATATCACCTGGCATCTAAAGATGTAACTAGAGATATATTCTCAAGTATGCCATACAAAAGAATTGAAATTAAGACTAGCTCTAAAGTAAGGGAAGTATATTCTCCTTGCGATAGGATTAGAGATATTCAAAGTATGCTTCTAGTAACAGTCTGGTCTGGTATAGATTCAGGCTGTCACTCAGCAGCATATGAATCAGGCATGAAGCTAACAGATGCTGGTACTAAGCTGCAGAGCCATGGGTTAATAGTAGGCTTAGACTTTAAAAACTTCTTTCATTCAATACTTAGAAGTATGGTTGTAAAGCTACTAACTGAATACGGCTATCCAGCTAGAACAGCTAATCTTATATCTGTTCTTTCCTGTGTTAGAGATGACGGTAGGCACTTCCTACCACAAGGAGGTATAAGCTCAGCTCAGATAGCTAATAGGGTGGCTGCAAGTATAATAGACCCTATAGTTATAAAATACTGTGAGGAGAACTCTAACGGAAATTACACTTATGTTAGATACTCAGACAATATATACATTGGGTTAGATAGTAAAGTAACAGGTGTAGACTTCCTTAAAGGCTTGGCTACAGAGCTATACAATAATAAATGGCGTACTCATAAAAAGAGAGTCATGCCACATTATAGAAGGCAAAAGCTGCTAGGCATGGTTGTTAATGTAAAGCCTAATGCCCCTAGGGATGAGTACAACAAGTTTCTATGTGCTATACACAATATAGCCAACTGTACTACAAAGCAGGAAGTCCAAAGCAATATTGATAAAATGGATTCTTTAGGCATAGAAATTAAGTCAGGAAAAGGTGTCCTGTTACTAAGCATACTAGGTAAAGCGGCCTACTACAAAACAATATTGAACCCTAATAGAGTTACTAAGTTATACAGTATATTACAAAAAGCTAAACACAATATTGAAAGCATGGTATGACAATGTCATTGATTCTAGATGCCAGCAAGATCTGGTTTACAGTTAAATCACTTATTACTAATAAGAAGTTAAACGGTAATTTGGTGCCAAACCAACCTAGCACAACATACAGTCATGACACACTAGGATATTCTAGAAGAAGCCCAATTAGTCAAGTAACTAGTGATGATGTTCTAAGGTTAGTTAATTCAGATACTACGCACATGGTTAGAGTTAATGAGTATGAATCAGAGGATAGTAAGTCAGAGTCTTCTACTTATAAATCTAGATACGGATCAGCCTGTCACACCAATGAGCAGGGTAACTTAAAGGTACCTGAGCCAACAGTAGCTGTTATCTGTGAAGATATTGATTCTAATGTAGATTATCTAGTAAATAGAATATTCAACAAACTTAAGCCTAAAGTTATTGGCATGGCTAAAGGTCATTTAGTAAATTACTATTTTAGTAATTTAGGTGAAGAGCTACTATCAGCTAAGAGATACGAACATGTTATAAAGAATAAAGATAGAAATCCCTCAGAGTATAAAGCCATTCTAAGAATGTCAGAATCTGGGTCTAGGATCTTGCCTTTTGTGGATAGAGGTGAGCCAATGTACAGGAGTAGCATTATACCTAATTATTCAGGTAACAGAAGAACAAGTATATACTACAGTGAGCAGGGAATGTGGAATCAAGATCTTCCTAGTTCTGATAAAACAGTTGTCCTCTTAATAAATCCTCCAGCACTAATAGCTGGTCACTATGACCTTTACTCTAAGATGTGGGTTAATGATGGATTGGACAACCCACTAGTAGCTAGCACACTATTAGCTGATCTATTCCTGAGCTGTGATATGACTCATAGCATAAAAGAAGATGGGTGCTTAGCCTGCCCAAATTCAGCTATACATTGTAGTAGTAAACTACTTAATCAAAACTCCCTACCAGATACGCTTGGTCCTGATTTGATTTGGTTAAATGTAAAATCCCAAAACAAAAGCGGAGAGTTATCTGAAGCTGATATAGTTAAAAGCTACTACAAGGCTTCAATGGTTAGTGCTAAAGTAGCTGCGAATGTATTGTCAGAAGATAGTAACTTACTCTATGTAAAAGATTATCTGACGAATGTGCTTGGGTATAAGCAGGCTGTTGGGGATAGTGTTAGCTTATCCCAAGTTACTATGAATAAAGAAATTGTTAAGGATAATGTAGCATCTTATAATGAGATGCGTTTGGCTAATAACTCCTCTAGGGATTTTATTACTAATAACTGCGAGAAATGCGATATACTAAGCATTTGTAAATCAAATCCCGCAAGCATTCATAGTTACTATAGAAAAAATATCTGCACAGAAAAAGCTACGCTTCCCAAAGATACGAGTATAAGTCCTAGTGTTATAGCTAAAGTAAACGAAGTCAAAAAATCTGAACTTCTACTTAAAGCTATAATGTACCTATCAAATGCTGCTTTCTACGCTAGGAACGTTTACTATAATACAGTTAAAAGAGCAGGGTATTGTCAAAGATTTGCTAGTATAAATCAAATTACTCATATGGATTTGATACCTAAGAATAGCGTAATTATTACTAAGGATAGCATTGGTAAAATACCTGAGGCTCTAGTAGGTAATTTATTTAAGATGTTCCCAATAGAAGTATTTGTCAGAATGTCAGATGAAACTAAGTTACCTGGCTGGCTAGCTAGAATACATGTTAGTGTGGGCAGAGATGGCCCTCTAACTACACCTGTATATGTATGCGTAGATGCTGCTATAAATATGTGCGCACCTACAAAGCTGGAATGCGTACCTACAGTTCTACTTCTAGATAAGTTTAGTGAGGAATTTTACTCCTGTAATAAGAATAGCTGGTATAGTGCTTCTGAGATACTGTCAATGCTAAGAACTCCTAAATTTGATAGGAGCTCTTTAACTAAGTATCTAAGTATGTCAGATTGTATATATTCTATGCACCATACTGTCGAAGGTGGGTACGGTTCTAGCCACTACTATACCAAAATGAATAGCTCATCGCTAAGCCTAAGACCTGGTACTGGAGGTGTAAGATACTCCCGCAATGAACATAAAAATCCTGTACCAAATAAATCTTCAATGCCATCTGGTATTTTAGATGCACCTACTGGCTTCATGTACTATTACACTGATAGGCAAAAAGCTAAAGTAGCTAATTACAGGCTCCCAGGTATATTGCCATCTAGTAGATACAATGAGAATAAGTGGAGATGGTATTATGAAACTTCTAACTCTTTCTTGAGAGGAATGTCAGAAGGAGGTATACTTGTCACCTCAGATAAGGTATTTAGTAAACTTAGGTTCTATAAATTGACACATTCTGGTAAAACAAGAATGGTTTATAAAAGAGCTAAGTTTACTAAGATAGATATTGGAGATATTAGGGCAGGAGATTCAGTTAGTTACTTGGATATCAAAGTCGCCGTTGATAAGTTAATTGAGCATAAGGGTAGCGTATGGTTAGCTGAATATATAGTAAGTAATACTAATTCCTACGATAGGGAATCTATCTACGGATTTGGCACTGAAAACTCTAGCCATAATTCCTACTCAGACATAGCTAGATTAACCTCTCTAATTAGCATGTACAAAAAAGTAATTACTCGCGGTGAATTTCTAGAAGAAAGTGTGATATCATCTATTCTTAAAAAGTCCCTTGTTAGAACTAATTTCTATGGAGATTGTGAGAAACCTACTGCAGAAGAAATAAGCTCTAGTATTCTTATCGACGACTCTAGCACTAAGGTTGAGGGAAAGCTTGCTCTACTGATAGAATCAGCTACTAGAGTTGTCTTAGATAAGTTAATTATAGACGGGCTGGCAGAAGTCGGTATAACCTATACTAGGGGTTCTAATGATCCTGATTATATCGCTGCTAACTCAATATCTGGAGTTGTAGTAGTACCAAGTACTGACTTGAAGAAATACGCTGATGAGCTAAAGAAGTCTTCAGAATCTGAAAATAGTGTTCTACTAGCTTCCTTAGCAAGTTTAGTATCTAACAAAGCCTCTGGCTTAGGCAATAAGAGGGCTGGTAAGTCTGCCAGGTTGTTTGCCTATATCCCTGAAGATGGTTTATGCACCTACATAAATGATCTCGGTGATAGGCAATCTGTAGGAAGTATCACTAACGATTATGCCTATTCTAGACAGTATTCCTACTCTTTGAGAAGTATTATCCTATCAGGTAGCTTCTGTAATGATAGGCACAGCTTTTCTACTGGTGGCCTTGAAGTAAGAGACTGTGGCGGTAATTCGCAAAGAGTGGCGTTTATAAATTCCTACAGTACCATAGCTAAAGTTAAATCTATAAGTAACTCTCTAGCCTCAGACACTGTCAGAAACTATGTGAGTAGCGTGTCAAATATACTAGAGATAATTAAAAAGAAATAAAGGGGTTTACTACTAGTGATTACTACTTTAAGCAAGATATTAGCATCTGTACCTAATTGTAATATTAGGGTAGATACTATTAGTTACGAGACTTCAGATCTTGGGTTTGCTCAGATGGAAGGCTATGTTGTTGATGTTAATGGTGTAGAGTTGTTTCCTATAAATCTACCCGTAGCAGTGCATGCCGTTCCAGATCTAGTAAACTCTATACATGATAATAACAAGGTTCCACAACCATCTAATTTGAGAAAGCTGAGAGTGACTTCAAGTGACCAATCAAAGAAGTGATTACTATTTAGGTAGTGTGTTAGCTATTAGTTACAGTAAAGACTCTGGGTTTGTAGTAAATAACCCTCTGTCTAACTACTTAGCTCCAGATACAAGTTATGACTTCTCCCTGTATGTATATGCCTCTGATAAGGCTGATATTATAGGCTATGCAGAAGCTATATTGATCTCAGCTAATAAAGTAGCTATGGATGCTAAAGATATCCTAGCTTCTGAAAGCAGTAGAGAATACTACTCTATCTATACCAGCTTCTCTACTATTAGTGGTAATAGATCAAATCTAGTTACTAATAATGGTTATATTGAGCTAGCACTAGGCGGTGTATTTGGTTCTAGATCTGGTATATTCACTAAGCAATTAGCTATATCAAAAGAGTATTCCTACCCTGAAGATGATGATACTCATTCATTCGCAGGTAGACGAGACTATTCATATAACTTTAATTTTAGTGAAGGTACAGATACATTTACTAAAATGATAGGTTCTTACATAGTAGATAAGCTTGAGCTTAGCACGGAAGCACTATGCGGCTATGTAGTTAGTGTGGCTCCTCCAAAAGATATTAGTATTGTTCTTGAGGGGGATAAAGAGTTAGCTTACAAGCTGTTAGGGCAGAATGTAAGAAACTGGAGAAATGTAGCTTTATCTTATAGTACAGGATTTACATGTACACCAGATATGGCTGTAGCTATTCCTGTTATTGTGTCTTACACTAAAGATTTAGAGTCTTTCATACCATATACTAAATATTATAGATTCATATCAGCAGAAAGAAATGGGGGTTTGACAGGTAGCATCTCCTACTCACATTCTACTGACCCTGTAGAATCTAATGGTGTGTATGTTCTAACTGCGCTAAGGAATCTCAATAATTTTGTCTACCATTCCTCAGACATGACCTCTAGGAAGAGAAATGACCTTGGTGCTGGTAGCACGAGAGCTAAGGGTAGCAGTGTTATAGCTTCTTTAGGAGGTATAACTGCTACAAGTATAGGTAATCTGTATAGTCTTATAAACGATACAGAAACAATAGATAAAGATAAGTTCTATAGGTATAAATTACCTTCTGAGAGTTTAGCTACAATTAATAGTTTGTATACTGATAGAGTTATCTATGCAAGAAACTCTAGCAGATCAGAGCTATTTGTTAGTAGAATATGTGGTCTATTCATACTTCTCTCAGTTGTAGCTAGAGCTATGTACAATATGTATATTAAAGTAGATTTTGAGAGATCTTTCGGTATAACAAAAGAATCTCTAGGTAAAGCTCTATTTGATAGGGGTCAGATGAGGGCCAGGATTATCAGAAGTTTTTCCGAGATGTCTGAAGAATTGCAATGCATACTTACTAACACTAATCCATCTAGAGTAAGTAAAGTTAATGTAAAAAGAGCGACGATGCTAATAAACTTCTTCAAGACTTCTGAACACTCTAAGCTACTTACTGGTTGGATATTTAACGAAATCTCGGTTCAAAAGTTATTTACTCCAGAATACTGTATGCAAGCTATGAAGCTATTCCCAAGGATATTCCCAGGATATAACATCCTTATAGATGACAAGAATAGACATATCCTAACAATCCAGTCAGCTATAGATATTAGTAGCGGGTACCAACCTTCTACTATGGAATGTTCCTGGTACTTGGTTTTACCTATGCTGTATGAGTTGATAAATAACTCTGGTAATTTTATCATAGATAAAAAACATCTAGATAGAATACATAGACAAACAATAGATAGTACTCTAGGTGAGGAGATACAGGTTAGAGAGTATTTAGTTACTTTTGAAGAGCTTGTATCTAAGTGTAGTACTAACTTTTTAATGTCTGATATGCCCAAGGCAAACATACTAGGTTTGGCTAAAAGTTGCTTTGTCAATAAGTCTTCTGGCAATAAAGGAGCATTCTGGTCTGTTATAGATAATCCAGATAGGTTTAACCAAGGTTACTCTAACGGATTTGATTCTGCCTTTGAGGGTTTAGATAGCTATACAGTTATGCCGGCAGTATGGACTAAAGACTTCTTAGAAAGTATTAAGTTGGGCATATTAACAGGCAGTGATGAAGATACATTGTACCACTTGATAACCACTTTACTTCGTAAGAGATTATCTAGATTTAGTTCTTCGTTATCTAGTCATGGTATTGGCATACTTCAATGCCTATCGCTAGAAGATAGGTCTTATACCTATGGTAGTGAAAAGTCTTCTCTAGGTAAGTGGGATTATATAAGTGGTGTAAAGAGCTCAAAGTCTTCTGGAAATTCAATAGAAGAAGAGCCAGCTATTAGTCAGGGTTGTTCGGATTGTGTCGGTATATTCTTAGTAATGACCAAAGATCCAGGCAAAGACCCTGATAGCAATAATATGCTTAAGAATACAGCTAGACAGCTAGACATGCTAGATACAACGGACTTTGTATTTACCAATACAATGCTTAGGTATATGGTTAAGTTTCCTGCTGAAGACTATTTAAATAGCTATACAGCTTCTAATATTTTAATAATACTAAAGTACTTTAGGACTAGCGTTGAGAAGTACAAGATACACTCTGGTGCTCCTACACTTATGCTAGATATGTTCGATGATTGCATAGCTAAAGTTACTAATTTTATAAATTCTATAGCTGATTAATATCTATATCAGGACAGTACCTAGAAATATCACTTAATGCCTTCTGCTCTTGAGCAGAAGCCTCAGTTAAAGCTTGCTGCTTTTCTTTTAGCTGTGAGAGTTTATAGCTAGACTCATTAGATAAGCTAAGCGTGGTAGAAGCTACAGGCTGACTTTGAGCTGAGTATGTATAGTACAGAGTATCTAAGAAAGACTTTAGAGTAACAACAGTGGATGTAGTAGAATTATCACCAACAGCTGTAGTAGTCACTGTCCATATCTTAGCTGGGTAATTGCTAGAGCATACTGATTGTATTGATGTTTTTATCTTGTTTAATTCTATTAGTAAGTCCGCTTTGCCTATTGTCCAGTTACTAGCTTCTGAGGTTACATTTTCTATGTAAGAGTTAACTGCTGCTATAAGACTACCCTCTATCCAGCTACCTAAAGTAGAGAAGTCACTTATAGAAGAACTAGCTAATTGCAGCTTAGGTACTAAGTCTGTAAGCCAAG
>JACCDO010572348.1_pt1 | contig 19656 bp, 11 predicted proteins | sample 7446101 | NCBI WGS metagenome assembly JACCDO01 (sample SAMN15323440, study PRJNA562643) | freshwater metagenome | isolation source: river surface water | place: USA:Blue River Watershed | collected 2017-08-16
ATGGGCATCTATGCAGAACCCAATCTATTGGATTGGTTTGTTGGCGAATATCCCAAGCATGTCAAAAGCAAATTGGACATGGGCAAAAGTTGTATTCGGTTCAAGAAGATAGAAGAAATCCCTTTTGACTTAATTGGTGAATTGATGAAGAAGATGTCACCACAGGAATGGATAGATCTTTACGAAAGTAAATTTGTCAAATAAATTAAGCGGTAAGATTTTTCCAGATCAATTGGACATCCTTGGTCCAATGATAATCTTTGGCGTAGATCATATCGGACTTCGCTGCTTCTGGATGACCCTCCAAATGTGACGCTGGATTAAAAAAACCTTTTTTCAATCGGGGCAAATTGTTCGTGTGTTCATGGTAACTCACCCAAGTTTTATTTGCTCCCAGTACCTGCAATGACCAAGTTAACAATCGGAATTGGTATTTGAAAAACCACAACCAAAAAGTAAACATGAGGAGTAATGAAACTCCAATATCCAGCAATTGTTTCTTGCGCTGGTTCTCTTGAGTGGCAATGCTATTGAGCTCAACAATGGGTGCTTCATATACCCCATCAATGGTTTGACTGCCCACCAAAAAGAAAGACTCGGGCGGTGCGATTTTCATTTCTATTTGCAATGGAGACAATTGACTCATGGCAGAAATAATTTCCTCACTCGAAACATCTTTGGCACAAAATACAACAGCATGATAACCTTCGATTCTCACTTTTGAAGACAAGGCGTTGCCTTTCAATAATTCTTTAAAATGCATTGGATTCAAGGCGTGAACATCAGAAGCGTATTGAATCAACAACTGACTAACCCGCAATAACTCGTCTTTTTCAGCAATGATGAGTACTTTTTTTGAAGATGCCATTCCTCTGGATTGCCATTGCTGGATGATCCAACGCAAAGACCAAAAAACCACCATGGCCAATAATGAGCCAATGACAATCAATAGGCGGCTGAATCGCCAAGTTTCCGGTAAAAGACTGTACAGCACCAATAGGAAAAATCCAGCACGCGCCAAAGCACTTACTACACCTTGTGTTTTGATGGGCTGATCATACAAGCCTTGCACCCATCCTTGCACCAACCAAAACAATCCTGCGATACCAAAAGCGGGTATGGCAATTTTGTCTTGAATAACAATGCCTGTGATGTCAGAATAAATGATTTTCAGCAACCACCAAATGCTCAACGTAAGACCAATGTCCATCACTGGCATCATGGATTTTTGCATGATTCGCTTTGCGAAACTGATGCCTGCCCGCAACCAAATGGCCACTTTGATCATTCCATGAAACCACTTTGCATAAGAGCCTCCAAAATGTTTGTTGGCAAAAATCTCCATGGCTTGATAAAAGACATAGACATAATTGAGACTGCCCTTCTTTGTGCTCTCTCCCTTGTAATGGATGATGCGGGTATCAGCCGTGTAATAATTTTTATAGCCACCTTGAATGATGCGCCAACTGAGATCGATGTCCTCACCATACATGAAAAATGCCTCATCCAATAGACCTACTTTATCCAAAGCGGCCTTTCGCATGAACATAAAAGCACCGGATAAAATTTCAATTTCATGGGTTTCTTCATTGGACAAATGACCCAAATAATAATGATTGAAGTAAGATGATTTGGGGAAGAGTTTGTACAATCCGCTGATCTTAAAAAAGGAAGTTGATGGATAAGGGATACCCCGTTTGGACTCCGGTAAAAACTGACCGGAACCATCCACCATCTTCACGCCCAAAGCCCCTGCGCTTGGACGCTCATCCATGAAGGCAATGCACTTCTTAAAGGTATCTTCTTCAACCAAAGTATCTGGATTCAGCAGCAACACATACTCCCCTTGGGCGATTCTAATGGCCTGGTTGTTGGCACGCGAAAATCCGACATTCTCTTCATTGGTGATGAGCTTGACCCAAGGAAACTTCTGACGCACCATGGCTACGGAATCATCCTTGGACACATTGTCTACCACAAAAACTTCTGCATCAATATTCTTTACCGCTTGCTGCACACTGTGCAAGCATTGCTCTAAAAAATATTGAACGTTGTAATTAACAACAATAACAGAAAGCTTCATGTTCAGCGTTTCAAAGTGTTTTCGTAGGGTGTTCGATGAACGATGCTTCTGCCCAGTGTTACTTCATCCGTGTATTCTAACTCACCACCCACCGCAACGCCGCGGGCAATATTGGATATTTTGACATCAATATGGGCCAATTTTTTGTAGATGTAAAACGAGGTTGTCTCTCCTTCCATGGTTGCATTCAAAGCCAAAATCACCTCTTTCGCTTCTTGTGTTTCAATTCTTGATAAAAGTGTCGCCATGTTTAAATCTGAAGGAGCTATTCCATCCATTGGAGAAATTAGTCCTCCTAAAACGTGGTATACGCCGTTAAATTGCCCTGTTGACTCAATGGCCATCACATCTCGAATGTCTTGCACGACACAAATGGTTTCCTTGCTTCGCGTGGGATTTCTGCATATATCGCATACCTCATCATCGCAGAGCTGGTGACAGGTTTGACAAGATTTGATGTTCTTCTTGGCGGCCACAATGGCTTGGGTAAAATGGTTCACCTCTTCCTCCGACTTGCGCAAAAGGTGCAACACCAAACGCATGGCCGTCTTTTTCCCAATACCAGGGAGCGTGGCCACTTGCTCAGTAGCATCCTCAATCCACTTTGATACCGTTTGCATATTTCAAAGATAAGGTTTCGGCTATCCTCACACCATCGATGGCCGCGGAAATAATCCCTCCAGCATAGCCCGCTCCCTCCCCACATGGATACAAATGGGTATGCTGTGGATGAGACAACTTGTTCGGATCACGGGGTATGCGAACAGGAGATGAGGTGCGGGATTCGGGCGCTACCAAAATGGCTTCTGGATGCAAGTAGGTTTTCATTTTCTTTCCAATTTGCTCGAAACCGTGTTGTAAAGACTGGGCAATGAAGTTGGGTAGTATTTGATGAAGATTCAACGACACCACGCCCGGGAGATAAGAACAATGGGGAAGATGGCTGCTGGTTTTGTTTCTCAAAAAATCCAACAATCGTTGCGCTGGCGCACGTTGTGTCTTCCCAGCCGCCTCCCAACAAGCATGCTCAACAGCCTGCTGAAAGCGCAATCCCGCCAAGGGGCCATAGGTATGAAATTCAGGGATGTCTTCCCATTGCACTGGAACGACAATTCCTGAGTTCGCCCATGGGTTGTTTCGTTTACTCGGCGACCAACCATTGGTCACCACTTCCTCACGATCCGTCGCGCATGGCGCAATGATTCCACCTGGACACATGCAGAAAGAATACACCCCTCTTCCATTCACCTGCTCGACCCATGAATAAGCAGCGGCTGGCAGCGCTTCATGGCGTGTCTCACAATGGTATTGTTGTGCATCGATGACGGATTGTGGATGCTCCACCCTTACACCCAATGCAAATGATTTGAATTGCACCTCCAATCCTTTGTTGTGCAATAGTTCAAAAATATCTCGGGCACTGTGCCCTGTTGCCAAAACAATGTCATCGCAAGTCGTGAATTCGCCTTGGGCATCTATTGCTGAAAGACGACCATCTTGATTGTCTTTAAAATCAACAAACTTTTTTGAAAAAACAATCTCACCTCCACAGGCCAAAATGTGCTCACGCATTTGCGTGATGACTTGGGGCAATTTATTCGTACCAATGTGTGGGTGGCTTTCGATTAAAATGCGCTGATCTGCGCCAAACTGAACCAAAGCGTGTAAGATGGCTTTGACATCGCCTCTTTTGGTAGAGCGCGTGTACAATTTCCCATCGGAATAAGTTCCTGCTCCTCCTTCTCCAAAACAATAATTGGATTCTGGATTAACCGTTTGATCCTTGGTGATGGCCGCCAAATCGCGACGGCGCTGACGCACATCATGGCCGCGTTCCCAGATGATGGGCTTGATGCCCTTCTCTATCAATTTCAATGCACAAAACAAACCGGCAGGACCGGAACCCACGATGAGCACTTTTTTGGCCGCATCATTCACCTTGGGATAAACAATGGGATTCCACTGGATGGGATTCTCGTCTTGGGCATGAATGGCGACCTGCAATCGAAATACGGGACGCTTGCGCGCATCAATGCTGGACTTGACAATGGTGCTGGAAAATTTTTGGGGCGAAACGCCTATCTTCTGACAGGCCAAAAGATGAATCTTTTTCCAATCATCGATCTCCTCTGGAGACACTACTATTTCTATGGTTTCATTCATGTCAGTCTATTCAACCGAAAGCGGTAAAGATAAGCCATCGGGCGGATAAGATTTCCTATCTTCGTTGCCTGATTATGGAGAAAGAAATAGCCATCCGTTTTGAGCAAGGAAACCTCACCAAAGAAGAGGTCATGAAGCTGTATGCAGCCATCTTGCTTCCAAGAATGATTGAGGAAAAAATGTTGAGCCAATTGCGCTTGGGAAAAATATCCAAGTGGTTCAGCTCTTTTGGTCAAGAGGCCATCTCTGTGGGCATTACAGAGGCCATGGAAGATGACGAGTTCATTTTGCCCATGCACCGCAACTTGGGTGTTTTCACTTCGCGAAAATTGGATTTGGAGCAATTGTTTGCACAATTCCAAGGCAAGAAAACGGGATTCACCAAGGGCCGAGATCGTTCATTCCACTTTGGAACCAAGGCGCATCATTTGGTGGGCATGATTTCGCATTTGGGCCCGCAGTTGGGCATTGCGGACGGCATTGCACTGGCGCAAAAACTGGAAAAAAATCCCAAAGGAACGGTGGTTTTCTCCGGTGATGGTGGTGCCAGTGAAGGCGATTTTCATGAAGCGTTGAATGTTGCTGCCGTTTGGCAGCTGCCCGTAATTTTTGCCATAGAAAACAACGCATGGGGATTGTCTACACCCAGCAATGAGCAATTCAGATGCAAGCAATTCATCGATAAAGCCATTGGCTATGGCATTCCAGCTGAAGATGCCGTGCAAATTGATGGAAACAATATTTTGGAAGTATACTCCACCGTTAAAAGATTATTGGAGAGCATTCGTCAAAATCCTCGTCCCATCCTATTGGAGTTGATGACCTTCCGTATCAGAGGACATGAGGAAGCCAGTGGAACCAAATACTATCCCCAAGGATTGATTGATGAGTGGACTAAAAAAGACCCTGTTGACAATTTTGAAAATTGGCTTATTCAACAAAATTTCATTTCTTCAGGAGAAGCAGAAGCCCATCGAGAAGAAATTAAACTAAAAATTAATGCTGCGCTCAAAACCGTCTATGCATTGCCTGAAATAACGCCTGATGAGTTGGAAGAACGTGCAGATGTCTTTGCGCCATTCCATCATTCAGCAACAAACCCTATTGGTACAAAAGTCAATATGCGTTTTATTGATGCTATTTCAGATGGATTGAAAGAATCCATGAAAAAGCACGATAAGTTGGTGTTAATGGGACAGGACATTGCAGATTACGGCGGAGTATTTAAGGTTACCGAAGGTTTTGTTGAAGCATTTGGAAAAGACCGTGTTCGCAACACGCCATTGTGCGAGTCGGCCATTGTTGGAGCAGGATTAGGATTGAGCATGAAGGGATGGAAAGCGATGGTGGAGATGCAATTCGCAGATTTTGTAACCTGCGGGTTTAACCAAATCGTGAACAACTTGGCCAAACTGCATTATCGTTGGGAAGAAAACGCAGATGTGGTGGTTCGTTTGCCATCCGGTGCCAGTGTAGCTGCTGGGCCTTTCCACAGTCAAACCAATGAAGCTTGGTTCTTCCATGTTCCAGGTTTGAAAATAGCCTACCCTGCATTCCCAGAAGATGCGAAAGGGTTGTTGTGTCGCGCATTTGAAGATCCGAATCCGGTATTATTCATCGAACACAAAGCGCTTTACAGAAGCATTGAAGGTGAAGTGCCAGAAGGCTATTACTCGCTGGAGTTCGGTAAGGCCAGGATCATTCAATCCGGCAACAAGGCTACGGTAATTACTTATGGATTGGGGGTTCACTGGATGATGGATTATCTGAAACAACATCCAGCAGACATTGAATTGATTGATTTGCGCACGCTATCTCCTTTGGATTATGACGCGATTTTTGAAAGTGTTCAAAAAACAGGTCGTGCACTTATTGTACATGAAGACAACCAAACGGGTGGTATCGGAGGGGAAATTTCTGCGCGCATTACAGAAGAATGTTTCCAATATCTGGATGCTCCAGTGATGCGTTGTGCCAGCATGGATACACCCATTCCATTTAGTGCTGTATTGGAAAATCAGTATTTGGCCAATTGCAAGTTGGTTGAGACCATGGAGAAATTACTCAACTATTGATTTGATTATGGATAACAAAAATGGCGACCAAATGGTCGCCATTTTTATTTCAATTGGTCAAGAATTATCTTAATCCAACTACTCCTCCAATGTTGTAACGAATGCCAATTTCATGAGCACCTTGAGAGAAAGCTGTCAACCCTGAAATGGTTCTATCATAGGCGTAGGCTATTCTGAAATTGTCGTTCACCATCCACTCGGCATTCAATATCAATGCATCTCCAACGCGGTAACCTGCTCCGACACCCATCTTTTTCATCCAAAAGGCCATTGCACCCAATTCCATCATTGGAGAAACATTTTCTGTCCATTTAACCAACACAAATGGCTTTAAGTCGACCATCGGATTCACATTCACTACGCCTCCTGCGGTTAAAAAGCTATGCACCGAAGCATAAGCAGCTTGAACATCACCGTTGGTAGCCTTACCCCAATCTGATTTCATCAAATGAGGCAAAGAGAAACCGGCCCAAAACTTAGGAGAATACAGATAGGCACCTGCCCCAAAGTTCAAACTGGTCTTTTGAACATCCGAAGCAAAAGCATTGTCAACTTCACCAGAGATTGTATGCTGTACGCCAGATAATCCACCATTAAATTGTTCCAATCCGACATTCAATGCCAAAGAAAGGTTGAATTTGGACATGGTCAAATGATATGCTTGCGCTGCTTGAATCACATTTCGTGAAAGTGAGCCAATGCGATCCCCGTAATAGCTCACACCAGTAGCCAACTTATCGCTGAAATAACGTTTTTGGAAATTGGCGCCAAAGGTTCTTGGACTTTTGTCCACTCCCATCCATTGGTTTCTGTAGTTTACATTGGCCTCCATGCCACCTCTTGATCCCGCGAAAGCCGGGTTAATCAATAAGGTATTGAATTGATGTAAGGTGTATTGAGGGTCTTGCTGCGCCCAGAAAACGGCAGGAAGACAAATCATCAAAAGGGCAATTATTTTTTTCATCTTTTTCGATTTTAAGTGAATTATCTCCAAATGGTTAATGGGTTGGTTTGTTCAAAGCCTTTATTGGCAATACGAACAACATAGTAGTAAACGCCTGAAGGCAGTGCTTCATCATCATTGTTCACTCCAGACCAAGTATTCTTGTAGTCAGTGCTTTCAAAGACCAAGGCGCCCCATCTGTTGTATACTTCCAGCTCTACCACAGCGCCATAAGGCAGCTGTTGAATTTCAAAGACATCATTCACACCATCTTTATTGGGGCTGAAACCTTCTGGGATAAATATTGAACACTCGTCTGTATCCATGGTATTTGGAATGCCATCATTGTCACAATCATCACCACCTAAACCATCACCGTTGAAATCATCTTCCACCTCATCCAATAAACCATCATTGTCATCATCCGCATCTAGACCATTCTCTACTCCATCACCATCTGTATCCAACATGTCTTCATCTATGACACCATCACAGTTGTCATCGATACCGTTAAAGGCTTCTGTCTCTCCTGGATTGATGTTGGCATCAGAATCATCACAGTCACCTGTTTCAGTAGCAAAGCCAACTGTTGGTGCTTGGCAAAGCGTATCTGATTCAGCTGTGCCATATCCATCGATATCCTGGTCGACATAATAAATGACAAAAACCAAATTGTCATCTACCAGGTTGTTGCAATTGTCGTCGATGCCGTTACATACTTCAACCTGATCGGGATAGATGGCTGCATTGTTATCATCACAATCATCAATATTGGAATAACCATCTCCATCCATATCGACGGCACAATTTTCATCCACCAATCCATTGCAGTTTTCGTCAACTGTATTTCCACAAACCTCGGTTACACCCGGGTTGATTGTATTGTCGTTTTCATTGCAATCGTCGTTGGTTAAAACACCACAGGCATCAAATCCTAGTCCACCAAAACCATCATTGTCATTGTCTTGATAAGTAATCAAGGCATCATCACAATCATCTGCATTAGAAACGTAACCAGAAATTGGACTACATCCAAATTGATCATTCTGTGGATCACCAAAACCGTCAGCATCCGCATCCGCATAATAAGCAATCAACACTCCTTCATCTACTTCACCATCACAATCATCGTCCAAATCATTGCAAATCTCATTGGAAGCATACGTGCAAGTAGCAGCGTCTGTCGCATCCATGTTGTAATTACATGCCAAAGGATCCATACATCCTACAATCTCAATCTCATCACAAACGCCATCTGCATCCGCGTCATTGATACAAGTAGTATCGCAGTTGTAATAAACGGCAATTGGCTCATAGCAAGAACCATCCTCTGTATTGGCGTCAGGGTTGTAATTGCATGCAGTGGCATCCATACAACCAGAAATCACAGGGATACAAGAACCATCATTTGTATTGGCTGCTGGGTTGTAATTCAAAGCCAAAGCATCTGTACAACCTTCTACTACAGGAATACATGTTCCATTCTCCGTATTTGCAGCAGGGTCAAAATTAAACGCGGTTATGTCTGTGCAGCCCTCAACAACCGGCACACAAGTTCCGTCTTCCGTATTGGCCGTAGGATTATAATTGAATGCGGTTGGGTCTGTACATCCTAGGATGATACAAGTGATATCACCTCCTTGACAATCATTGTCTACTCCATCACCGCATACCTCTGGGGAAATAGGAGAAATGCTAACATCGGCATCATTACAATCCGTACTCCAGATTGAAGAACCACAAGCCGTCGCAATTCCTGCGCCGTAACCATCGCCATCCATATCTTCATAGGCTAGTGCGTTGTCATCACAATCATCAAAATTGGACACATATCCTAAGGGTAATTCACAGGCTTCGGTAGTTGTAAAATCCGTTCCAAATCCATCACCATCTGCATCCAAATAATATGTAGTGGTAACAAACTCGTCAATCTCCTCATCACAATCATCGTCAATCAAATTACACATTTCATTGGCCTCTGGATAGATAGTATTGTCATTATCATTGCAATCGGTGTTGTTCACAGCAGTACCACATGCTGACCAATCTCCTGAGCCATATCCATCACCGTCAAGATCTTCAAATGTCAATGCATCATCATTACAATCTTCAAAATTGGACACGAAACCCACTGGGCTTTCACATGCCTCCATGGTTGAATCTACATCTCCATAACCGTCTCCATCAACATCAGCATAGAATGTCAAAGTAACGAATTCATCCACTTCTAAATCACAGTCATCATCGATGTTGTTACAAAGTTCAACAGCACTTGGGAAAATTGCTGCATTGCTATCATCACAATCATCGGTTTCAACAGCCGTTCCGCAAGATGATACATCACCAATTCCATAGCCATCACCATCATTGTCATCATATCCAACAAAATCATCATCGCAATCATCTGCATTAGCAACATAACCTGTTGTCAATTCGCACAACTGTATGGACTCCGAGGGATTTCCAAAACCGTCTGCATCAGAATCTTGATAGAAAGTATAGGTAACAAACTCGTCGACCTCACCATTACAATTTTCGTCATTCTCATTACAAATCTCTGCTGCTCCAGGATTGATATTGGCATCATTGTCCTCACAGTCTGTATTGTTCAATGCTGATGCGCAAGCCATTGGATTTCCTGCACCATATCCATCTCCGTCAGTGTCTTCATAGGTGATATTGGCATCATCGCAGTCTTCCAAGTTGTCGACAAAACCTATGATGGCAGAGCATGCATACATGATGCTGTCTGCTGAGCCAAATCCATCTCCATCCATATCGATATAGAAAGGCAATAAAACTCCATTATCCACTTCACCATCACAATCATCATCTTGGCCATTGCAAACCTCTGCTTGTGCGTATTGACAGGCACCGGGGTCAGTGGCAAATTCATTGAAGTTGCATGCACTTGGATCCGTGCAGCCTCCCACCTCAATTTCATCACAAACTCCATCGCCGTCAGTATCCGTTAGGCAGTTTCCATCACAATCCAAAAAATACGCCTCAGGGAAAAAACAAGAACCATCGCTCTCTGTCGCTGTTTCATTGTAATTACAAGCACTCACATCTGTGCACCCTGGATTAGGGCAAATTTCATCCAATCCATCGCAATCTTCATCCGTGTCATTTCCGCATATTTCAATGGCCGCTGGGGAAACCCCATTATTGCTATCATCACAATCCCCATCCAACATGACGTCCCCACAATCCAGTGGAATTCCTGAACCAAAACCATCACCGTCCATATCCGCATACATGAAAACGGCATCATCACAATCATCAAAATTGGTTACGTAACCCAAGGGCAATTCACATCCAAAGATTATTTCGTTGTCTGATCCAAACCCATCGCCATCGGCGTCGATATAGTAATTGTTGGTTACGCCTTTGTCCGCCTCTCCATCGCAATCTTCATCCAATCCGTTGCATGTCTCCGCGGCCATTTGACCTACTGATGGATCATTGTCATCACAATCCCCATCTATGATTACGTCACCGCAATCCAAGGCTGGGCCAGAGCCAAAACCGTCCGCATCCACATCTGCGAAAGTGATGGCATTGTCATCACAATCCGTATCGTTGGTTACAAATCCGGTTGGAAGCTCGCATGCCATTTGCACTTGATCCGCCCAACCAAATCCATCACCATCCGCATCAGCATAAAAGGCAATGGTGACCCCATTATCCATTTCGCCATCACAATCATCATCTAAATCATTGCAAATCTCAGCTGCTCCAAGATAAATATCTGCATTTGAATCATCGCAATCACCTGAATTATCGACATATCCCAGTGGCTGTATACAATAATATTCCTCTAAAAATAAATTTCCGAAACCATCACCATCTGTATCTGGATAATAAGGTAAAGCCAACGTGCAACTGCCATCATCATCTGTGGCGAATTCATCGTAGTTGCATGCATCCGGATTTGTGCAACCAAAAATTGGATCATCTTGACTTGCGAAAGTGGTACCCATCAATACCAACTGCAAGGAAATCATGAGCATTATGCTCTTCCAATGAGATAAAAAATAATTTTTTCGCATACTATAGTTTTAGCTATACGAATGTAAAGCTGTTTTTTTTAGCTACTTTGTTCTTAAAATGAAACTATCAACAAACTATTATTAACTAAAAACGGGGGCAAACGCCCCCGCTTTACAAAGTTCAATTGATCTCCGTTAATCTTTCTGGATGATTCTGGTATCTGCTCCCAAATCACTTTTCACGACCAAAACGTAATTGCCAGTAGCCAATGCATCCAAGCTCAATTCAATCATATTGCTTCCTGAAAAAGCCATCCAATTTTGTTCGATGATCTTTCTTCCGGTCAAATCGTACAACGCGACATTCACTTGTCCTTCATCTTGAGCATTGAATGAAACGTTTAGTTTTCCTTGTGTCGGATTGGGGAAGGTACTCGCGATGGACAATCCATTTCCTTCATTGAAAACTGCTTCTGTCGTTTCTTCTTGTTGCATTTCACGGAAGGCAACCGATGAGGTACTTGCACGCAACGTGTAACATGCTGTAGCATTGAAAGCACCGTTGTAACCATAGACATAAACACGATAAGTTCCAGTTGCGCCGTTGTTATAAATGATGAACTCACTTGTTGTGCCTGAATTGGCCGAAGTACTCACCAAAGTATTGTTGCGGTATAACTTGACATCATAATCAGCAGGGAGATTGAACAAATCAATTCTGATGTTCTTGTCTGCTGTTGTCGTCACAAAGTTGAAGTAATCTTTATCCGTGCTCGTCGCAATTCTTGCTGTAATGTCCGTGTTCTTGGCAATGGTCTTGGAAGTGCTCAATGAGTTATTGCTCTCATAGTTGTCCGTGCAAGTTGCAGCCACAGCCGTAGTCGCAAATGAACCCGTTGTACTGTAGTTTCCTGTTCCAGCACTGCAAGTAGCCGACACTTGGAAATTGTAGGTCGTCCCTGCTGTTAAGCCCGTCAATGACAAACTTAATGATGACGTTGTTGTGGTAATCCAATTTGTAGCTGTGCTCACTTTATATTGAACGTTATATGCGGTAGCACCAGTTACAGCAGACCAATTTAACGTTGCCGTTGCCTGCGTAATACCTGTTGTGGTTCCCAAACTAGGAACTCCACAAAGCACTGGTGTTGGTGTTCCACAGCCATTGGATGTCAACAAAGAGGCTCTGGCACCACCCGCTCCGAATAAAGCTTGCATTCTTGCCGATTGTCCAGCGGAGAACATATACATGCACGCATCATCTGTGTAGTCCATATAGTTCATGGTCATTTCAATGGGACTTCCGGTGCAAGTGCTGTAATGCGGATAAGCTGGACATCCATAGTTGGATGTGTTGTGCGTTGGGGTATCAGCTACCTGATCGCTTCCGCAATTGGCATCTCCCCAAATGTGACGCAAGTTCAACCAATGTCCCACTTCGTGGGTGGCCGTTCTTCCTTTGTTAAAGGGAGCTGTTGCTGTTCCAGTAGTTCCCAAATAACGGTAATCAATCACCACCCCATCAGTAGCAGCTGCGCCACCAGGGAATTGGGCATATCCCAAGATACCGCCACTCATGGTGCAAACCCAAATATTCAAATACCTCGATGCATCCCATGCATCTTTACCTCCGCGGACACTGTACTTCACGTAATCATTGGTACTCCATGATGCCACTGTGGTTGAAGTTCTTGTGATTCCTGTTGTTGCATTTCCATTTGGATCAACAGTTGCCAAACAAAACTCAATGTTGGGGTCTGCTGCGGTAAAAACAGCGGGAGTAAGATTGACATCTTGATTCAATTTTCTAAAATCTTGGTTCAATACCTGCAACTGCGACATGATTTGTGCATCAGAGATATTGTTGGTGGTTCCATTGTAAACAACGTGAAATACAACCGGAATGGTTACCAAAGCACGATCACTGTTCTCGTCATAGTGCGAAACAAAATCTTGGGTTTGTTCTTCAATCTGTTGCTGACGTTGCACATAATTGGGATCTGTTCCCATCATGTATACATGATGGTCATTAGACCCGCAATTGCGCTGGGCCCAAATCAAACTTGGCAACAAGGCCAAAATGAGTAAAAGTTTTTTCATTTTTATGGAATTGAGCGATAAATATAATTCAAAATCGGAAAAAACAAAATTCATGAGCCAAAGCTTCACATTTGCCTTAAATGATTGAATTTTACAAAATGGAATTAAAGGTTGGTAACAAAAACCTCATGCTGGCCATTGAATGGTTTGCGGTGATTTCCAATCTTGCTTTTACCTTTCTGTATATTCAACAAAATGAAGCTGCCTTTGTGTTTGGCATTTTTGGACCTTTACTCATAGCCTTTCTCAGTTGGCGACGAAAACTTTTTGCGGATGTTGGTCTTCAAGTGGTTTATGTCCTGCTGACACTCTGGGGCTTGATGTATTTGGGGGCTGAATGGGAAATGAAATCCATTTCAAACTTCCAGCACTTGGTTGGGATTATCGCCTGTTTGTCCTTAGGAAGCCTCCTTGGATTGGTATTGAAAAAAAAATCAACTGCGGAGTTGCCTTTGGCTGATAGCCTTATCACGGCATTTTCTATTTGGGCAACCGCTTTAATGATGGTGGGTTGTCACGAAAACTGGCTTTACTTCATGGTCATCGATTTGGCCTGCATTTTTCTCTTTTGGAATCGCAATCTAAAATTGCTTGCAGGACTATATTTGGTCTATCTAATTTTGGCCGTGGAGGGTTATTTTCAATGGGGATGGATAGCGAATTGAAAAACAAAGTATGGGTCATTGCTGGGGGGGAGTGCTCAGGAAAAACAACACTATTCGAATCACTTCAAACTGCATTGCCCCACCATCAATTTGTACCTGAATACAACAGACTATGGTTGGAAGAAAGGGGGATTACAGCACCCTTTGCATCTGATGTTTTGGATACCCTATTTGACGAATGCCTGTTATATTATCAAAACATTGATGCAAGTATTCCCACCATTCTGGACACCGATTTGCTAAATCTATTTCTTTGGGCCAAATCCACTGAACATCCCAGCGTTTTTGCGCTGCAAGAAGCGTGGTCTAAAACCCAATTCAACTACCTGCTATGTTCGCCTGACATTCCACACGTTCTCGATGCTTTGAGAAGTGGATGGGAAATCAGAAAATGGTCATGGGAGCAACACCTTCACTATACAAAAAAGCGCCATCACTTTGTATTAAAAAGCAATGACGCTGTATCAAGATTTTTGGAAGCAAAGGAAATTATCCTTTCCGCTGAATAGCTGCGATTCCCGGCAGCACAATACCCTCCAAGCTTTCGAGCATAGCCCCTCCACCAGTGCTGACATAACTGACCTGATCAGACATGCTCATCTGATTGATCGCGGCAACAGAATCTCCTCCTCCCACAAGTGTAAAACATCCATGACGAGTAGCCTCTGCCAATGCCATAGCAATGGCCTTGGTTCCATGGGCAAATTTCTCCATTTCAAAAACGCCCATGGGGCCATTCCACAGCACAATCTTGGCATTCACTATGGTCTGATAAAAAACATCTATGCTCTTTTGGGCAATATCCAACCCCATCCATCCGTCCGGTATGGCATCTATGGAAACCGTTTGAATATTGGCATCGTTGGAAAATTGATCAGCAATCACTGCATCTGTCGGTAACAAAAATTGGACTCCTTTTGCTTTTGCTTTTTCCATTAAAGACAGTGCTTGATCCAATCTGTCTTCCTCTACCAAGGAGTTACCAACCTTACCTCCCATTGCCTTAACAAAAGTAAAAGCCATTCCACCACCAATAATGATGGCGTCGGATGTGTTGATGAGGTTCTCGATGATTCCAATTTTTGAAGATACTTTGGATCCTCCGACAATGGATACAACCGGCTTGTCCTCACTATTCAACACACGTTCAATACTCCTTACTTCATTTTCCATTAAATACCCAAAGTATTTATCAGTTGGGAAAAAATTGGCAATGATGGCCGTGCTGGCATGTGCACGATGAGCTGTACCAAACGCATCATTTACATAAACGTCTCCATTTTCTGCAATCTGCCCAGCAAAGAATTCATCCCCTTGTTCTTCCTCCTTATAAAAGCGCAAGTTCTCCAAAACCAAAATAGATCCATCCCTCATCGTATCTACAGCTGCGGCAACCTTCTCACCAATACAATCCTCAACAAAGGAAACCGAAAAGGTTGTCAAAGAAGACAAACATGAAATGATGTGCTTCAAAGAGAATCGATCCTCGGGTCCTGATTTCGGCCTTCCCAAATGCGACATAACAATCACCTTGGCACCATCTTTTGCCAATTTCTCTATGGTGGGAATGGCCGCCTTGATTCGGGAGTCATCGGTAACCTCAAATTGCTCGTTCAAGGGTACATTGAAATCTACCCTAACCAACACGCGCTTACCACTAAAATTTTGCTGATCTATCTGATACATGTCTATTAAAATAAAAAAAGGGGGCAACGCCCCCCTTATGTTTGAATGACTTTTACTTGTTTACTTGTAAAGCTTTGCTGTACAATTTCTTTCCACCAACAACCAAAGAAACTTGGTAGTGACCACTGGTCAATTTGTCCAATGGGATATCAATGGTGTGTTGACCTTCTGCCTTGATGCCGAAGTTGGCATAAGTAACCAATTTACCTTGAACATCGCGAATCTCATAAGCAATAGCCGCTGGAGTTGTCATGGTGTACTGAATCTGGGCATGGGTAACAGCAGGGTTGGGGAACAACTTAAAAGTACCCAATTGACCGTCATTGATTTCATCTACAGATACGCGCTCTCCAACAATCAAGCGAATGGCTGGTGAGTATGAACGTGCAGTAAACCAAGCATAAGAATTGCTTCCTGTGCGCAACAACTCTGCCGTTGAGTTATCTGTGTCGCTATTGTCTTGCGCCAATACAGCCATCTGCAAATCGGTGGTGGTGGTGGGACTAGAAGTTGCATCCGCATTGGTCAATAAACAGTGAAAATAAACTTCATTGGGCAATACCGCTGCAGCCTCTGTAAATGGGACATAATAAAAAGCATCCGCTCCAGAAGAAATCATTTCTTGTGTTAACTCCACCTCGTTAGAGGCAACAACCTCTGGGGCCGGTGATGTGCTGTTCAGACCATTAGAAGCGAAGTACAGAATCGTATTGAAGAAAGCGCCCACATCGGATTGAGAACCCAACAAGAATGAACTTCCATACACAGAAGATCCGTCATAAGGGAAATGGTAAAAATTACCATAACCATGAGGAGCAAACAAGGTAGGATCAGAAGGGGCTTCATTGGCCAATAGTTGGATATCCAAATTGGCATCATCATGACCATACTCATCTGTTGAATATTCAATAACTCTGGTCATGGTATTGTTGTCAGGAGTGGCGTCAATAGAATCTGCGCTAATGTTTACTGTAATGGTGTAGATACCAACAGCAGCAGGCTCCCAACCTGTATTGACATACAATGTATCATTCAAAAAAGCTGGACACTCTGTGGCATTGGCCAATGAATTGATGGTACCCAATGATTCTATCTGGTTGTGAACTACAGCACCAGAAGCATCTGTTATTTGAATATTCAAAGAGGCATTGGTCTGATCTGCAGAACCTGTGTTGCGGTAAAAAGTTCCAACCATTAGGCCGCCATCCCCTGATAAAGTCTTTTGTTCCATCGGGGTCAAACGGTATTCCCACAAATTCCAAACATCCCCATTCACCACTTGACGAATTTCGAGATCATTGGCTATGGGGTTGCCTGCCACAACAACATCATCGATACCCCAAAAATAATGAGAGTATCCTGTTGTGCCCGCGGTGTTGTATCCAAAACGAATCATGACATTGGGCTGTCCGGCAGCCACGCAAGAAATGTCAACTCCTGTTGGAAGTGGATTGGCCGATAACGCATTGGCTGCAGGTGAAAAGTCACCATGACCTGCAAAAGCTACCCAATTAGCACCGTTGTCTGTGGAAACCTCCAAAGTCAAAGGACTAGCCGAAAAACAACAATAAATAAAATATTGGTTATAATTGACAATCACCGATGACAACTGACTGCAATCAAAGGCAGGTGATTGCAACCATGCTGAAACATCGTCGCCTCCAGAAACAGTTGATGTATTGTACAAATCAGCATCCAAAATAATCCAACCATTTGCTGCAGTGGTTCCTGAATTGGACATTGATGGAAGACCACCTGCATACTGCCCATCAGGACTTGTGGTCGCTGCCAACATCCAAATAGAAGTGTCTCCACTCGTATCCCAAGGCAGCCAAGCACCAATACCATTGTTCCCAGCGAAACCATTGTCAAAATCCTCCTGAAAAACAATTTGACCTCCTCTTGAGTGGGTCGCACCGGACATTTCTGTTCTTCTTACATCATCCTGATTAAAGTAACGACGAGCGGCCAAAACCTCCTCTTGTTTTTTCTGAGCCATTACACCACCTGAAAGGGCTGTAAGCGCCATTGCAATCGCAATCTTTCTCATTGATTTAATTATTTGGACAAATATAATCGAAACAAAAAAAAAGCCTCCCGGAGGAGGCTTTTTTTTTATGCTAAACAACTATTATTTCACCATCATTTCTTTGGTCATAACAGATTGACCAGCAACAACAGTGTAAGTGTAGATACCTGCACCCAACTCCTCAACATTCAAACGAATGCTGTGGTTACCAGCAGACTTAACACCTTCGTTGATGTTCATTACAACACGGCCAGTGATATCGCGAACGATAACATTTACTGACTCATTGTTCGCAATGCTGTAATTTACAGTAGTCATATCAACCGCTGGGTTAGGAACGTTTTGAGACAAGCTCAAACCATTGTTCATGTTCTCAGCAACATTGATGTCTACCACCAAAGACTCGTCAGAGTTCAAACGGATCATTGGGATACCGCCTGTAGCTCCCCAAGTACCGTCATTTAACCAAGACACCACCCAGTCATTGTTACCAGATACAGGTGTGCGAATTGCACCATCAGTGATGATAGAAGCCATATAAACTTTACCCGCCTCCAAGGCGATTGGCTCAGTAAAACTCAAGTGAATGAAATTTGCATCACCTGCAGCATTGTTGTCTGCTGCTGTAACTGCGTATTCAATGGTAGAAACACCCAAGTCAGTCAACATTGGTTCACCGGTTGTAGCGTCCAATCCTGTGAACTCATACAATTTACCTTGGATTAAAGAACCCTCATCAGCAGTGGCAAAGTTCACCGCTACGTCAATTGCACCAAAATCATCGTTGGCATAAATATCAAACAAATTTCCATACTCATAAGCCGTACCAGGGCCAACAAAAGCCTGAGCAGCGCCTAAGTCGCGTGCATATACATCGTTGGTGATTTCGATTTGAGCAGAACCCATGTTGTTGCCCATGTTGTCATCACCATTTGGAGAAACTACTGAAGAAGCGATAGCAACTGTACCAACAGCACTTGGAGTCCAAGTTGAAACACCTGACAAAGTATCTTTATCCAAAGAGATTACATCCAATACATCTGAAGAGAAAGTAGCTTGTGCAGCACCATTAAAGCTTACTTCGTAGTTCACAGAAACGCCAGGTTGATCGTTGAATCCACCATTGTAAACAACAGAGGTAGCACGCACTGGGCTAACTTGAGTAACAGGAACCTGAGAATATTCCCAGAAACCCAAACCGAAAGTAGCATTGTTCCAGTCAGAAGCGATGGTCTTAGCCATGATCATATCGTTGTTCAAAGCAGATTGAACAATTACATTGTCCACAGCAAAACCAGAAGCCCATTGACTATTATCAGTCCATTGGAAACGGATTGAAGCCGTAGCACCATTGTATGCATACAAAGGCATTACAATACTCTGCCAGTAACTTCCGTCAATGGTCAAGGTATCTAAAATTTGCCAAGAAACACCATTGTCGGTAGAAATTTGAACAGTTGCATCACCACCACCGAAATTGGCATCGTGGAAGAAGTCAAATGACAAAGTGTAATTTCCTACGAAGGTAGAGTCCAAAGAAATCACCTCAGCACCTGCATCCCCTGGATTGGCAGGAATGGTGTCAACGATAAAATCACCCGTCAAGAAATCACCCTCTGCGTTTACTTCAACACCGGTCAATTGACCACCATTGTTGGACGCAATATAAATATCCAAATCTCCTGAGAAAGCACTCATGGAAACATCAATGGTACCTGACATATTCAAGGTGTAATCCATACCGTTGATATTCACACTCACAGGCAATGAAGTATCAGGAGCTGTGAAATTGATGGTAACGCTATTCCAACTCACGTTTGGATCGCCAACAACTGTAGCAATATGCTCAGGACCATCACCCAAAATTTGAGAGTCTGTCCATGGTTCTACTACAGGTGTGTAATTGATGATACCCCAAAC
>JACCDO011959309.1_pt1 | contig 19656 bp, 25 predicted proteins | sample 7446101 | NCBI WGS metagenome assembly JACCDO01 (sample SAMN15323440, study PRJNA562643) | freshwater metagenome | isolation source: river surface water | place: USA:Blue River Watershed | collected 2017-08-16
AGTTTGTATGAAGGCACTATTGGTTATATAAGACTTGGTTATGGTAATAGAACACATGGTCTCACTGTATCGAAAAATTTTTCGGACATTTACATAAAAAATGATTTAGACTTTTTGGGTGAACTTCGCATCGATGCCCTATTCCCCTCAGCAAACGGAACACATACTGGTTTTGATGCGGTAGGTAGTCAATCGAACCATTGGGATAATGTAAATGAAGTTTATTCTGATGATGCGACAACCTATAACTTTGCTCAAGCTGGTTCAAATTTGGATGAAGATTATACGATACAGTCGATTCCAGAAATACCAAATGTGAATAATATATTTGCTATACAAGTAACAGACACAACGAAAAAATCTGATGTTGGTGTTGCTTCTGTAAGATCATATCTGTATAATAAAGTTTCTAACACATATTCTTATTTCCCAACAATAGATGGTGCAAGCAACCCTCCACTGTCAACATCATTTGGTGCAAGTAGATTTGTTGCAAACACCGATCCATTTACGACTGTTCAATGGACTAAACAAAGTTTGGCAAATGTTGAATTTGGATTTAACATTCCATAAGATAATAATTTTTAAATGACTACAGTAAATGTATCGCATAAGGTAGTTGAATATGCGTCAAATAATGATTTTGCCACCGTCAATGTTTCTCAGAAAGTCGTTGAATATGCGTCAAATAATAATTTTGCTAGCGTCAATGTTTCTCAAAAACTCGTTGAATATGCTTCGGACAGCAGGCCAATCATCAATGTGTCTAGTAAAATCATCGAAGTCGCATACTCTGTAAATAGATACAATGGTGGTGATTTTTTCATGATGTATTGGTAGAGAATTTACTTTTGGCAAACATGAGAATTTGTACTTGACAACAAAACCTAAATAGACTATAATTATAAATCAGTAGGGAAACTATGTTATCATTTAAACAATATTTAATGGAAGGCAATCCACTTGCAAGATTACACAAACATGCCGAAAAAGGTCGTCATTTTGTGGTATTATCTGCACAAAGAGGTTCGGATGAAGCAAGTCCTGAAGAGAATAAAAAACGTCATGCTGAACTGAAGAAAAAACTGACTGCCCAAGGATATGGACACAAAGAAGTTGAAGGTCATTGGGAAGGCGGTAGAGAAAAATCGATTATGGTTCATGCAAAAGAACCCGGCGACGAAGGTGGTAAAAAACTTCATCACGATATGGTTCAACATGCAAAACACTATAATCAAGATGCGATCTTTCACCACGATGGTAAGAAAGGTGAATTACATGGTACGAATGAAACGGGATATCCAGGCAAAGGCAAGACTGAACCTGTAGGTAAGATAAAATACAATAAACCGAATGCGCCATTTCAGACTGAGACAAAACCAAAGTCCGATAATCCCCTGAAGCAAGGTAGAACAACAAAAGGCAGCGCACGATTCACAACGGAGTAATTATGGTAATTAGTGAGAAAGAATACAATGAGAGATTGAATGCTTACTTGAAAGATAACAAGGATTTTCAACCGTCAAACTTTTTTGGTGCTTGGAGTTGGTATACAGTAACTAAAGGTGAGTTTGATAAAAAGTTAGAACAAGAAGGAATTGTTGTAATTAAGGAATTGTTGTAATCCCTTCGTAGTGAAGGACTTCTGGACAGGGGTTCGACTCCCCTCATCTCCACCAAAAGCACACTGCCAGTCGCTCTGGTTGTTTGGAACTATTCTAGAAATGGGGTTCGATTCCCTAGTGTGCTTCTGATGGGGATGACTTGGTTTCGACAGAGGTAGATAGCGAAAGAGGCAACACGTTAGATGACGAACGTAAATCGCATAAATAAATTATCCGCAAACGATAATTACTACGCAATGGCTGCTTAAATAGCCTTGCTGGGGTTCAGGAGAGTTTCCTTATTAACCAAAACTCTCCACTTACACTTACACACACAACTGGAGAAGTAAATGAGTAATCTCACACCGTTCGAGATTCGCCTTGAACTTTTAAAAATGGCGAAGGATCTTTTGATGGAACAATACTATTCCGAGAAAGATCGTCTTATCAATGACTGGCAAGTAAAAGTTGATTCCGCAAAACTAAACGGACAACAAATTCCAGATCATCCAAACTTTCCAACTTATCCCCAAGAAACAGATATAATCAACAAGGCTCAAACCTTGAATGGTTTCGTTTCTAACATTTCCGTAGATAAACCAAGCAAGAAATCTACCTGACAGGGATCGGGGTGGCTTCGGCTGCCTCCTAACTTCATAAGGAGAAAATAATGCTACGCATTTTTCTAGCAACAATTTGTATTGCTATTGCAAGTTCACTTTTGTATTTCAGTCATTCACTGGCGAATACACTACGACATGATATGCCTATCAATGTGTCATATCACGATCTAGCAGAACCAACAAAGAAAGAAATCGACTGCCTTGCAGAAAACATCTATTTCGAATCTGCTATGGAACCCACAACAGGCAAAATTGGTGTTGCATTTGTGACACTGAACCGAGTCAAATCCGGCATATTTCCAGACAACATTTGTGCCGTAGTGAAACAGAAAACTGAACATGTTTGCCAGTTTTCATGGTATTGTGAACCCGGCCCCAAGAGTAAGTCTGCCGGTAAGGTATTGACAAAACATCACAATCCGTTATATAATGATATTCGTGAACTAGCAGTACATGTATACATGAATCATGAAAAGATGAAAGACCCGACTAAGGGTGCTTTGTTCTATCATGCAGATTATGTAAACCCACAGTGGTCGAATCTAAAACGAACAGTCGTTATTGGTCGCCACATTTTCTACAACAAGAAAGGTCTATCATGAAAGATATTCTAAACATTTTCAATACAGCATTTTGGTTCGGTTTGTCTGTTACTGTAATTGCTGTCGCTGGCATTTGGGGTGTGGTTAATTACTCAACGAAGAGTAACGAACTAATGTCGCAAAACATTGAAACAGCAATCAGCAAAGGTCTTGATCCTCTGTCGGTTCGTTGTTCTTATGCAATCAGCACTGATAATATTTGTGTGGCATACGCAGCATCTAAAAAATAATCTAGGAGATATATTATGGCAGTGCAACAACTTGAAGTGAACATTCTCTCTAATCCTAAAGATCGTGAAAAGCTTCTGGGCGTTCTCAGTGAATGCTCAGATGCTATGACTCGGATTGCAGCAGAAAAAGATTTGATCAAAGAAGCAGTAAAAGATATTTGTGAAGACCTAGAACTACCAAAACGATTGGTTAATAAACTCGTCAAAGTTTATCACAAACAAAACTATGATGAAGAAGTCGCAACGCATGAACAATTTGAAACTCTCTATGAAACGGTGGTGAAATAATGAAATTTACTCTGACAAGTGATGATGGTTACACTAAAATTACCCACGAATTTGATGAAGTCTATGTTCAGGGCATTCTAAGTAGTATCGATGCATTTCTGAAAAGTTCTGGTTTCGGTATTGGTGGAAATCTGGTAATTAATGAAGATTATCTTGAAGATGAAGTCAAAGTTAATTTTGATAACATTGATTTGACACCATATGACTATGAAACAAATTCTACATTTTCAGCAGTCGTAGACGATCATATCAACCTGACGGAAATTTATCCAGATGTTATGAAAGTTGATTTGACTGGTTCTACTGGCGGATGTAAAGATTGCACATGTGGTAAAAAGAATGCCAACTAAAGAGGAAATGAAAAAGTTTGCCTATGCCATCGATTCGCTGGTGGCAAATACAGACTACAATTACATTGAAGCGATAGTTGAGTATTGTAAGGAAACAGGTTTAGAAATTGAAGTAGCAGCATCGCTCATCAATAGCAATCTGAAGAAAAAGATTGAAGGTAATGCGATGGATTTGAATATGCTCAAAGTGAAGGATGCGAAGTTACCGATATGATTACTGGATATGAAGCGTTTGGTTTGTATCAAGCAATAAAACTTCATTTTACCACTGATTCATATGACTTCATCAAGTATGGCGGCAAGAGTAAAATATCAGTAGATGCATTTGAGAATCGTAAAGACAAGTATCAGTTTTATAAACTGTCTCGCCGTTTACAATCAAAGGATGAACTGGTAGATTTTCTTGTCGCTAATTTTGTCACTGATGATACGATATGGGTTGGTGATCTTCTTGAAGACCAATCTGAATCAGTGTATCGTCAACGACAAAAGGTCATTCAAAGTCTGACATATACGTTTCAGAATGATTGTGACAAGATTTTTAGTGGTGTTGACAATCCTAATCAAGTTCTTCAAAGTGAAGATGGCGACTATCCTAAGTTGCTGACTATGGCTTTGCGAAAAGAAATTGAAATTGAAACTCTCTGTATCACCAACAAGATTCTCGGATTCTTGCCAAGATGGGACAAGAAAATTACGGACACGATTCGTTATCCGCAGTATTCTAGAAAGGTGCGAAAGTATACTCCGTTCATTCAATTCAACCTAGAAAAGATGAAGACGATACTAAAGTCTGCCACAATACATCAACAACATACGATATAATTACTTCTTGGGTAACATACCAAGGATCCAATTAGAAGGTGGTGTGATAAACATTCCTTGTTCAAAACCGTTGTTATACCATCTTCTGTTTTTTGTTGTTGGTTTTTGATTTAATCTACCCAAAGACCATTCAACGCCGGGAGGAATTGAACAAAATCTGTTGATTTTACCATTATTGTACCAACGAGAATTCTTGTTTAGTTCTTTTCTTTTCTCTGATTGTTTGTTTTTATTTTCGTCGGATTGTAGTTTTCCAAATGAACCTTGGCCACCTAAAGTTTGATTGTAACCGTTGCGAAAAGAATCATATTCTTTTATGAAATACGATTCCATTTTATTTAGGGTATGATCACAATCTTTTGATTGGTAGATTACTTCCCAAACGAAACATTCTTCACCATATTTTCTAATTGCTTGATGAAAATGGAAATGTTGGGATTTATTTGAACGAGATTTGTTGATGTGGGTTTGTTTTCTTTTTGGCCAAGCAGAATCAAAACCAATGTAAACTTTGCCGTTTACAGTATTGACAACCCGATAGATTGAATATATAATCATGCTGACATAGTTCCTTTATGTTAGAGTGTATGCGGATGGCAGTCCGGCGATACACACCTATTTATACACTTTTTTGAAATATATGATATGCTAAGTGAAAAAATTATAATCTATGTTGATATGGATGGAGTGCTTGCCGATTTTGACAAGCGATACTTCCATCTGTTCAACGAAACACCGCATGAAACTCGTGACAAGAAAAACTTCAACCCAAACTGGAAGAAGTTTGTACTTGAAAAAAACTTTGAATCGCTAGATTGGTTTCCTGGCGCACAAGACCTTCTGGCCTATGTGTCTGATCTTGGACTGACTGTAGAAATTCTATCGTCTTCTGGTGGTGAAAGATTTCAGGGTGAAGTTACAGCACAAAAACTGAAATGGTTGAAAGATCACGGCATTCATTTTAAAGCAAACATTGTGCCTGGCCGCAAACACAAAAAAGAATACGCACATTCACATGCTATTTTGATTGATGACACACCAGATGTTATCGAGGATTTCAATCATGCTGGCGGTAATGGTATTCTACACACATCATTTGATGACACACTACCCAAACTGAAAAGAATCCTTGACAAGTTGCATACATAGTAGTATATTATGCATATGTGGACAATCCGTAATACAATTTATACTCCGTTTATACGAAAGGAAATACAATGGTAGATTTTGCCAAACTCAAGCGTGGCGGTTCTTCTTTTGACAAACTAAAGAAGTCTATTGAAGCCACAACTCAAACAGCAGAAGCAGGTTCACGAGATGACACCCGTTTCTGGAGTCCAGAAGTAGACAAAGCAGGTAATGGTATGGCGATTATTCGTTTTCTACCTGCGCCGGCAGTGGATGGTGATGATGCACTTCCGTGGGTTCGTATCTTTAATCACGGTTTCCAAGGCCCTGGCGGATGGTTGATTGATAACTGTCTGACTACACTGAATGAAAAGTGTCCTGTATGTGAACACAATTCTACTCTGTGGAATTCTGGTATTGAAGCAAACAAAGATATCGTTCGCAAACAAAAACGCAAACTCTCGTACATTGCAAACGTTCTGATTGTTTCTGACCCCAAGCATCCAGAAAATGAAGGCACTGTTCGTCTGTTTAAATTCGGTAAGAAAATCTTTGATAAGATTACCGAAGCAATGAATCCAGAGTTTCCTGATGAGAAACCAATGAATCCGTTTGATTTTTGGGAAGGTGCTAATTTCAAATTGAAGATTCGTCAAGTTGAAGGTTATCGTAACTATGACAAGAGTGAGTTCGAATCTCCTTCTGCACTTCTTGGTGGTGATGATGCTGAACTGGAATCACTGTGGAAGAGGGAATATTCTCTTGCAGACTTCACTGATCGTAAACACTTTAAGTCATATGATCAACTGAAAGGTCGTTTGGACAAAGTTCTTGGATTCGAAGGTGGCGTCACTCAGATTCGTTCTAAGGCTGAAGACCATATGTTTGAAACTTCTCCTGATCTTGATACAAGTATCATCGATAAGAAGTCTTCACTGGATGAAGATGATGAGATGGATTACTTCAAGTCTCTAGCAGATTCCAACTAAAAACTAAACCCCGCTGATGCGGGGTTTTTCTTATGACATTTGATTTAGAATTAATTTCATTATATCTTGATCGAACACCGCTGATGATCTTGTGTTTGTGTCTGAACCACCATCAATAGAATTATTGACAATATTTGTAACCGAACCTTGACCAGTCATTATACTTGCTAGATTTTGTATAGCTTCAAACATCATATTATCTTTCGAACCACCAACATCTAAACCTAGAGCTGTTAAAGTATTTGTTTTTTGTGGTACTGAAGCAACCGGTGCGGCCGCAATTGGTGGAATAGACGGAGCTGGAGCGGCTGCCATCGGTGGAATTGATGGTTCAACGCCTGGAACTCCTGTTTGTGTTGCAGATCCAAGTTTAAAATATGAAGATGTTTTTGTACCATATGCATCTGCACTATCTGCACCAACCGAAAGATTCTTAGCACCGCCGGGCCCGGCAAGATGTGCTGCAGCAAGATAACCAGCAATTTGTTCAGAAGATGAATTGTTAGATATAACTTTCAATCGTTTCAATTCAGCATAATTTGACTTGGTATATCTAAGCATAGCTTCTTCTTGCAGACCAGCATCTTTCAAGAAAGCTTGTTTTCCTCCAGGCAGTCTCCAATTATTCGGATCATCTAAAGCTCTTTCGCCTTTTTTACCAACACCTGGCTTCACCAATCCCAAATCTTCTAACGCCATTGCTCCGAATTGATATTTACCCAAAAAACCCAAACTATTCACATTATCGTATCTACCACCACTTTCTCTCATACCAAGACGACTTGCATAAGCTGCGTAATCAATACCCATTGAAGAATCTTGAATTTGAGATGGAGTTGTCGAACCAGCTGGGGCCGCTGGAGCAGGTGATGTTGATCCTGCCGCCGCACCGGTTTTCATCCCCTCATATTTTGTTTTCTCTTGTTCGTATTTGACTCTTGCTGCTTCCAAATCCGCAGGTTTAACTTTATCTTTATTTTGATAAAGTGTGCCATAGATAACAGCGGCATTTTGCATAGCCTGTTGTTGTTTTGCAAGTTCTTCTTTTGGATCTACTTTTGTTGGAGTCGTACTTTCATCGTCACTAGCGTTATTATATTCACGCCAAAGTTCATATAATTCCCAAGCTGTCCAGAATGTGAAACCCAATTGAATTGCGGCCATTATCCATCCACCGATTGGTATTGCAGCAAGAGTTGTCGCTTGCGCCAGTTTTACACCAATCTTACCAAATAATCCTGGCGATTTCTTCGCAACAAAAGCCAAGAATTTGCCCCACATAGATTTTGGTGCCGATTTCGCTAATTGACCAACTGACTGTGTTCTAACATCAAGAATAACTTCACCAGTTTTCTTAGCAGCGTCAATTAATTTTTTAGTTCCTTTAACACCCGTAACAACACCCGCTGTTGTTCCAGCTGCAACAAGACCTTTATCAACCATTGACATTTGTGTTATGTCTTCTTTTGGTCCACCTCCAACAGCAAGACCATCTTCATTTCCTGAACTCACATAACGATCATAGACACTCTTCAGTCCCATTCCAGCTGCGATGATACCAAGAACCCCTAGTATTTTCCCTAAAACTCCACCCTTTCCACCACCCATTCCCATACCGAATAAAGCTCCCGAGGCGGCCAGTGCTGCAGCTTTTAATCCGGCCATTGCAACAACTAAACCAGCAACAACTGTACCCAATGAAAGTTTTTCACCCTCAATTTCAATTTCTGTACTGAGAATTTTGTAAATTGCTTGACCTATCGATTTTATAACATCGTATATACCTTCCCATATTCTAGGATCAGATAGTGTCTCCGCAAGTTTTCCAATAGCAGTAACAATTAAATCTTTTATTGCAACAAATGCTTGAATGATACCTTCTTTTATTCTACCATCGTCGCCAGTAAATATTTCTGTTAGAGTTTCAGCACCTAATTTTACAAGATTCAAAAAACCAACAAAGAAATTTCTAAGAAAATCTGAAATGGATTTTCTATTTTCTGGATCCTCTAATATTTTAAGAAGTCCAAAACCAAGACCTGTGAAAAGACCGGCTTTAATTAAACCATTAAATAAAAACTTTAAAAAATCAAAAGGATTTGAATTTGCACCCCTCTCAACCATTCCAGCTCTAGTTGGTGATTTGGAAGACGCTCCACCAGAACCTCTTCTATAACCTTCTTCATATGCATTCTCTTTTTCTTTTTGTCTCTGAAAAAAATCTTCAGCTTTGGTTGCTGGAGTTTCTTTCTGAATTTCAACCAGTTTGATAACATTCAATTTAGTAATATTGATATCCTCAGCCATCCTTGCAAAGATTTGCTGAGTATCATTACTTTTGGTTGTTTTTCTTTCGGGTTTCTTTGCACCGAAGATTTTTTTAACAAGAGATTTTTTTGCCATTTTATTTTCTTAGTCTTTGTTGCTCTTTTTGTCTTTCACGTTCCTGTTCCAAATAATTAATTAACATATCCATATAAACAATTCTTTCCCACGGTATCATATTTTCAAGTTCACTCAGACTATAGTGATAATGCTGCATCAGAGAGAAGTTCGTCTGATAGTAGTTTCCGAGTGTGTCATAACCAAAGTTTATCCGAAAAAATTGTTGATTCCTTGTAATTTTATAGTTTCCTCATACCCACATTTTTTGCAATGGAATGGTAAATTCTTTTCAATTTTTGGTAGAGTTGCAAAGAAATCTTTTATTTTCTCAAGTTCTTTTTGACCTAAATTTTCCACAAATTCAACAAGTTCTGTTTTGTCTGTATCTTTTGCGTAGTAAATATTATCAGCATCATAAATGTATTCAATGCAATTTACAATGATATCGAGAATTTGATCCATCTCCGCACCATCATTCATTTTTTGAAGCATGTGGAATGTTGGTGGAATCATCATTATGCCAACGGTGCTTGAAATTTCTATTTTGTTTGTATGTTTCTCATCAATAGTTGGTTTAATCTCCAATAGATTAACATCTATCTTCACGAGATTGTTACATTTTTTTGTATTACCTTCGGCATCAACAACATCATTATTGCAATTATATTGAAGATTTACGACCTCGCCAACAGACCTTGCACGAAGATGAATGAATAAGTTTTCTAAATCATATGTTGGTAATGAATCAACATCAATTTCATCAAGTATACAATTATTCAAAACTTGTTTAATTACTTTAACCGATTCCTCAACATCTTCAGATTGAGATGCCATCAAAAACAATTTTTGTTCTTTTACAAGAAATGGTCTGAATCTTATAGTCTTTCCAGTTGAAATGAGTTTTGTTTCATAAATCGGCACATCTATTTTTGGTAATGCCATAATAACCTCGCTTTATTAATTTTAAAGTTGTAAATTCGATAGTGATGGTAAGAATCGGGCAGCACCAGCACCTAACAAAGAAGACAGTGCATCAGCAACGTCATATGATCCTTCGTAAATCGTTCTATATTTTTGATAAGAAAATTGTACAGTCATTCTATGGAAACCATCTTCAGACCAACTAACTTGTTGACCAGCGATTCCAATAGGAAATGCATCAATTAATTCTATCGCATATATTTGTCGGACAAAATCATCGTATTGAATTATTTTGATGTTTGTCATGTATCTTGTTTCATTGCCTTTTGGGAATCTCAAATTGTTTGTGTCTGTTGGCATGATACCTTCCATCCAACGGTCAAACAGTTTTCTTTCATAGAATTCGTTTGTACACAAGAATGTAAAAGATGCATCATTGTATTGTGTTTGATATGGCACTTTATAACTTGGGCCGTAAATTTTAGCATCGGCAGTTTGAAAAGTTTTGCCGGGGAGTTCTGTCGATTCACATTGAAGTGCAAGATAACGACTTATGGTTGGATTGTTTCCCCTATCTGATTCCCTACCAAGTTCTTTATTGATAGCACCAGTAATATCTGAGAATACCGAGTTTGGAAAATTCAGAATCTTTTCGAGAGTGGAATTTTCCACAAATTCACTAACATATTTTGGAATTGGTAAAATAACTTGGAAACGAGATGGTTTCGCTAAACCATCTTTTGCTCTAACATGTGATAAGAATAAATTTGGTGAAAATGACATTAGAATTTTTTCCTAGAATCTGAGTGTACTTTACTTGAATTTGCACCAACAAAAGTTTCGACGGGCAATAATGCCGCAATGTCCCACTCATCAGCAGTAATCTCAAGAAAACGAGAATCTACTTGCGAGAACAGATAACGCTTGATGCAAGCGTTCATTTCATAAACTTTTGTAGAAGCTTTTAGTAAGTCATAACTCAATCTTAATTTTGTTGTTTCGTTGTATTTGTCATTATTAGCAAATTCACTCAACTTGTCTAAAAGGACTATTCGTTGCTTTGGGTGAATGTAATGTAAATTCAACCCTAAAAAACCGTCTGGGTAACGTTCAATTGGTATCACCAATGGGAACCTATCGTAATATGGCAACTTGTCCTTTGTTTTCGGATCGTAGTAAAAAAAATACATACGACCTATAATGGACTTATCCCTTAGTCTCTGACGATCCTGCAACAATGCTTGCCGACTAGGTTTCAGGTTTTTTATTTTGGCACGAAGCCAATCTCGTGCCTTGTTTGTGCGAGGTGTTAAACCTTCTTTTGCAAGCGATTGTTTTATTCGGTCAATTAGGTAAGCCATGATCTATTTATCTCTATAATTGTTGGCAAATATTAAATAATGCCTTGGTTTTTGATGAAAAGTCTTATAATTACTTGTGCTGGGGTTTAACTGATACCTAAATCTTTCTCTGTTAGAATTCTGAATTCCCAGTTACGATCCTTACAGAACTCTTCTGCTGCTTTCCACTTTGCTTGATTCACGATGTAGGTTACAGATTCTTCCAGATACTTCTTGGTTTTTTTCTTCTTTACTGGTTGTTTGGTTTGATGTTCTGGTTTAACTTCCCAAACATATGTCTTGACTGTTCCATCTCTTTTCTTTAGTTTTACAATGAAGTCTGGAAAGTATCTATGAAACTTTTGATCAACTGGATTGAAGTATCTTATCACTAGTTCTTCAGAAGCCCAGTGAATCACATTCTCATTCTGATCCAACCATGACATTACTCTTTGTTCCCATGTAGAACGCCAGATGATGTTTGATGCATCACCAGCATATTTTTTGGGGTTCTTTGGTGTAAATCGTCCTTTGTATGACATAAATACTATTTATTACTAAACAGGAAATCCTATGTCAATATTCGGGTTCGGTGAAACAATCATTAAACAACCTGCATCTGCAACGACTGGCCCACTGAAAGCTCTGAGTACATCGAGTTTTTTTGGGTCAACTTTGCGTTACCCCATAGATATTGGTAATTATGATAAAGGTCACTATATGGTGATCTACATTCGTGAACAAATAGATTCTGGTAGTGCCCAAAATGCCGGTATTCCAGATAGTGCAATTAATGTGCCTACTGGCCCTGCTGGAAGTTCTATCGGAACTGCAACACAAAATAAATTATTATTGGGTTCTAGTGCATTAAACAAACTCTCTTCGGCAGTAACTAATACGGCGGCCGCCATTGGTAAATCAGTACAGAGCACTATGTCGGGCGTTTCTAACTTACCTTCTTCTATAGTAAAAACACCGTCTTTATCTGCCTTTAGTGGATCCATTAGTGAATCGAAACTAGATTTGGCAAATGGTGCTCAAAATTTTTTAAAGAGTAATGGTGCAACAAACTCATTTATTCGCACCACACAATTGACAAGAGATGCGATTGCACTATACATGCCCGACACTCTGTTGTATCAACACAACCAAGCATATGATGAACCCGCTATAGGTAATGAAAATTTAGGACAACTTTTGGGTGGTCTCCGTTCATACGCTGATAATTATGGTGAAAGTAAAGACACTAAAAAGGCAAATTCATCTGCAATCAAAACTGCGGCACTATTTGGTCTCAACAAAGCTGCTGGTGCAGCAGGTTCTACAGGAAAAGTTCTATTTACAAAAGCAACGGGTGCGGTGGTCAACCCGATGTTGGAATTGATCTACACATCACCAAAGTTCAGAACATTTCAGTTCGACTTTACATTTTATCCAAGAAGCGAATCGGAATCTCTTGAGGTTCAAAAAATTATTGAGAAACTTAGATTCCATCAAGCGCCAGAATTTTACAGTGAAACCGTTGGTTTCCTAAGACCGCCATCCGAATTCGATATTCGTTTTTATTACGGCGGTTCAATAAACCCAAACATTCCACCATTAATCACTTGCGTGTTGGAAAGTATTCAGGTCAACTATGCACCTAACGGTTTCGCTACATACGAAGTTCCTGGCGATTCTGGCAGTCTTGGTGGTACTGGTATGCCTGTTGCAATTCAATTGTCGTTAAGTTTCAAAGAAACTTCTTATCTGACAAAAGCCGATTTTCGTAATGATAGTGTTGGTGGAACGTCTTCTTCAGCAGGTAATCCACCAGCATCGTCACCTTCATTGAATGGAGTTATAAACACTGGAGGATTTACAATTTAATGGCTAATTTTTTCGCATATTATCCTAAAACTTATTATTCTGCAAATTCAGCGGATCCGAATTTGCAGCTGGTGACTAATATCACTACTCGTTTTGCGTTTGAAGATTCATTAAAGAGTAATTTCGCTGCGTTTTATGAGTATGAAATTAAAGACGGTGACACACCAGAAATTATTGCATCCAAATATTACGGCAATCCCGAACGACATTGGATGGTTCTACTGTTCAACAATATCATCGATCCCCAATTCGATTGGCCATTAGATTACAGAAGTTACGTTAATTTTCTAAATTCAAAGTATTCTGGTATTGCAAACGTAACTATTCAAACAGCAGGTACTGGTTATTCAAATGGTTATGTCACATTTCAAACAGTAGATGGCGTTGGTGAAGGTGCAAATGCGTATTATACAGTTCACGCCAATGGTGCAATTGCAAACGTACAAATTATTTCTATAGGTTCTGGATATCTGCAAGCACCGAATGTTTCTGTGACTGGTGGAAACAATAATGCTGTTTTGACTTCTACATTAATTGCCGATCCAATTGCATGGGCCAAATTAAATACCCATTCTTATTACAAAGTTAAAACATCAACCACAAGTACAAAAACCACAATAGAAAAATTTCAGGTTGATTCCAACACATATGCAAATGACGTTATTATGCAAACTGGTTCAAATGAAACATATCAGCTAGCTGATGGTAGTTCAGTAAATGTAATAATAACAAAAGAGACCAAATCATATTTTGATTATGAGAATGAAGTAAATGAAAATAAAAGAAAGATCAAATTGATTCGTGCTGATTTTGCTTCTGATATTGAAAAAGAATTTAAGAGTAAAGTTAGACAATGACAGATACCGTACAAATTAGAGATTCGGTTCAGTTTAAAATAAACGAACTGACTATTGTGACAAAAGAGTATGGAAAGATTGATATTGCCGGTTTATTTGAAGAACTGAATATTTTTGATTCCATTTTCGTTCCAGTGATAAGTGGAAACATTTTAGTAAGAGATTCTATAGGTCTTTCTAGTCGCCTGAAATTTGATGGTTCTGAGGCCTTGTTAATTGACATTGTTAAGAACCCAAGACAAAATCCAAGTGGTGTGGATTTTACTTACAAGAGAGCATTCAGAATATACAAACAATCTGTTCGTTCAAATGTGAACTTTAACAGTGAAATGTATCTGATAAATTTTGTTTCCGATGAGTTTATATACTCGGATCAACAAAGAATCAATCAGTCATATGAAGATACTTACACGAACATCATTAAGAAAATTCTTACTGATTATTTAAAAGTTCCCGACTATAATTTGGGTGGAATTATCAATGACACTGTTGGAATCAGAAAAGTCGTTATTCCAAATTTAAAACCTCTTGATGCGATTGATTGGTGTGCCAAACGTTCCACCGATTCAAAACTGTCTCCTAATTTTTTATTCTATCAAAACAGTACAGGTTTTAATTTTGCATCATTGTCAAAGTTATTGACTAATCCTTCGATTATGCCTGTTAAGTTTGAACCAAAGAACGTGGCTCAAAGAACGGCATTTCAAGAATTATTCTCCGCAAGAAATATGGAGATTGTCAATCAGGCAAATATTATTGAAAAAACACGTTCGGGTGTTATTTCGGGAAAGTATATTGGTTTTGATCCGATGACAAGAACAATTCAAACTAGGGAATTAAATTATGATAGTCATTTTAATTTAATGGATCACGGCAATCCAAATAAAAATCTTTCGGTTATTCCAAACAGAGCAAACAAACAGAATATAGAAGAATATGATTCCAGAAAAGCTGTCTGGATGAATACGACGAACCGAAAAGAAAGTGCATACATTAAAAAATATGATCCGACTTCTTTGACAAAAGAAGAGAATTATGAAGATTTTGTTTTTCAGAGAAAAGCAATTTTAAATAACTTAACAGAACAAAGATTGAAGTTTTTGATGCCTGGTAATTTTATGTTGACTTCGGGGTTTAACATCGAAGCTACGATACCAAAAATGGCAAAGAAAGCCAAAGGTGAATCTAATGATGACACCACATTGACGGGTAAGTATTTGATTGTTGCTACGAGACATATTATTGGTTACGAAAAACACGAAACTATTATTGAAGTTGCTTCCACATCAAATCGTGATAGACAAACAGATGGAACTGCACAACAAACTTCAGAGATATTGAATTATTGATATGGAAAAAGAAGAACAAAGAACGTTTGCTGGCATTGGTGGTTTTGTCTGGTGGACAGGAATCGTAGAAGATAGATTCGATCCTTTAAAACTAGGTCGTTGCCGTGTCAGATGTATTGGATGGCATACTGACAATAAACAATTATTGCCAACAGAAATGTTACCTTGGGCATTGCCTTCAAACCCTGTCAACAAAACAGAAACATATGCTCCAAAAGAAGGGGATATGGTCTTTGGTTTCTTTGCAGATAATGAACACGGTCAAGTTCCAATCATGGTGGGTATTTTTCCAAACATTCCTTTGAGCGCAGCAAATCCAAAACAAGGTTTTTCTGATCCAAGAGATGATGGTATTTTAACTGAAGCACCAAGACCACCAAAGAGTAAAGAATATAAACGTGATGGTTCCGGTATCGTAATCACTGAAGAAGATAAAGCAAAACTTTATCCTCGTGACCTAGATGAACCAACAACATCAAGGTTGGCAAGAAATGATTCGGAATACATGTCAAAAACATTTATCCAAGAAAGAAAAGATCAAGTAGAAAAAGATGTTCCTACAGTTTTGTCTAAGTGGACAGAACCTACTACAGAATACAACACCAAGTATCCATACAATAATGTAAATGAAACCGAATCTGGCCACATTCTGGAACTAGACGATACTTTTGGAAAAGAACGAATTCACCTTGCACATAGAAACGGATCGTTCCAAGAATGGTTTCCAAATGGCGACAAGGTAGAGAAAGTTACTAAGAATAATTATCAAATTATTATGGCAGACGATCATGTGTATATCATGGGTGACTGTCAAGTAACTATTCAAGGTCAAGCAGAAGTTTACATTCAAAAAGACGCATGGGTTCGAGTTGATGGCAATGCAGATGTTGATGTTAAGAAAAATGCACACATCAATGTTGATGGTAATGTGGATGTTGAAGTTGGTGGTAATTATACAGAAAAAGTTGGCGGCACATACAAAGTTCAATCTGGTGGCAACATGTCATTCAATGCACCTAGAATTGATCTGAACTAATAGAATAAATATAAAAATGGCAACCACAATAAATATCAACACACCAAGAACTTTTGTTGATTTGGACTTGAATTTTAATATTCATCCAGTTCGCAAAGATATCAATGTTCATAAAAATGAAAGCGCAGTAATTAATTCAATTAAGAATTTGGTTCTGACTAATTTTTATGAAAGACCATTTCGACCAGAAATTGGCAGTAATGTTCGTAGACTTTTATTTGAGAATATCGACATTGTTGTTGCTGCACAACTGGAAGACGCTATTAGTGAAACTATTCTAAACTATGAACCACGAGTTCAAGTTAGTAGAGTTCGTGCAATACCTGCACCAGATGAAAATAAATATTCAGTTCAATTGGAGTTTTTTCTAGTGAATAACCCTTCTCCAATAACAATAAACTTCTTTTTAGACCGAGTACGATAAATGGCAGACAGAATCAATGTGTCGGAATTAGATTTTGACACGATCAAAAATAATCTTAAAGAATTTTTAAAACAACAAAATCAGTTTACGGACTATGATTTTGAAGGTTCTGGTCTGAACATTTTGTTGGATATCTTGGCTTACAACACTCATTATAACGCATACTATTTGAACATGGTTGCAAATGAGGCATTTTTGGATACGGCTCTTTTGAGAAATTCTGTTGTTTCTCATGCCAAATCTTTGGGATACATCCCATATTCCAGAAAGTCTTCTTCTGCTACAATCAACCTTGAAGTTTTTTCTGCAACAAGTAACACAGGAACATTGACAATTCCAAGAGGGTTCTCTTTCTTGTCGAATCAGATTGATGGTACAACATATAACTTTGTGGTACTGGAAGACACTACAGTAACAAAAGCAAACTCTTCATACTATTTTGAAAATTTAAGTATTAATGAGGGTAATTTAATATCGTATCGTTTTGTCTATGATCGTTCTACAAATGCAAAACAAATTTTCCAATTACCAGAAGAAAACATCGATACATCTACACTGAAAGTTTCGGTTGCACCATCACAAACAAGTACAAGTATCGACACATATCAGAAATCAACTGATGTTTTAAATAGTGAAAGCACCGACTTAATTTATTTCTTGCAGGAAGATTTGAATGGAAAATATCAAATTTACTTTGGTGATGATATTATTGGCAAGTCTTTACCTGATGGTGCAGTTGTCGTTGTAAACTATTTGGTGACTAATGGACCTATAGCAAATAAAGCAAATGACTTTACTGCTACAAGACCATTAGTAGATACAAATGCAGAATCTTTAACAAACTTTGATTTGGATGTTGTTTCAAATTCTGAAGGTGGTGCTGAGAGAGAAACTGTTGATAGAATTAAATTTGCTGCACCACTTCAATACGCAAGTCAAAATAGAATCGTTTCCTATCGTGATTATGAATTGTTTGTCCGAAACAGTTATCCAAACCTCGACTCGGTTTCGGTTTGGGGTGGTGAAGATGAGACACCACCAGTTTACGGTAAGGTATTCATTTCACTAAAACCTGCCGATGGTTACTTCTTGTCCGAAGCAGAAAAGGACAGAATAATCAATGAAATTATTGTTCCTCGTTCAGTGGTTACAGTTAAACCAGAATATCGTGATCCAGACTATCTCTATTTGCTCGCCAGCATTCTCGTTGAATATGATGCTAAGAGAACCACTCTAACAGAAGAGTCTTTGAAAAATGCTGTAAAGAATGCCACAATAAATTACAAAGATCAGTATTTGGATCAATTCAATAGTAGATTTGCAGTTTCTAAATTGCAAGAAAGTATTGATGGTATTGATTTAAATTCAATAGTTGGAACTGACACAACAATTCGTGTTCAGAAAAGATTTGAACCAGTTGTTGGATCGATTCGAAATTACACTTTGAATTATAATGTACCTCTTCTTCAAGGAACAACATTTAATAAATTAGAGTCTACAGAATTTTTTGTTTTTGATATTTCTGGTGTTGAAAGAAAAGTTGCAATTGAAGAGGTTCCAAAATCATTTACTGGAATCAATTCTATTGAGATTACAAATCCAGGCTCGGGATATACTTCCACACCCACTGTTACAATTACCGGTGACGGATTCGGTGCCACTGCACGTGCAGTCATTTCTCTTGGAAAAATTCAGAGCATCGTAATTGATAATCCAGGCATTGATTATAATAAAGCAATTGTAACAATTACTGGTGGTGGTGGTTCTGGTGCAACAGCGACAGCAGTTATTGATACTAAGATTGCAAAACTTAGAACAGTATACTACACATTGGATGCAGAAAGAGTTGTAGTAAATAATGATGTGGGAACTATCGATTACGAAAATGGCATCATTACTCTAAATGATTTATTGATATCAAATATAGATACTCCCGATGGACTAGTTAGAATTAATTCCGGAACACAGTATAACATTATTCAGTCTGTCAAAAACACAATTTTAACTATTGATGAAGAAGATGCTTCATCGATTCTAGTTACTCTACAAAAAGTATAATGTCCGATCTAAGAACATCACTGTTAATTAACCGTCAGGTTCCGGAATTCATCAGAGAAGATCATCCAAATTTCATTTCATTTTTGGAAGCTTATTATGAATTTTTGGAGAACTCTGATTATGGTAAAAACAAAGATTTGAGAAATGTAGCAGACGTTGATTTATCTATCGACGAATTTGAACAACAATTTTTTAATTCTTTTTTACCATTTCTTCCAGAAGATACTGCGTTAAGTAAAGAAACTCTGATTAAAAATATTCTGCCAATTTTTCTATCAAAAGGTTCTGAGCGTTCTTACAGACTTTTGTTTAGAATGTTGTTCGGTGAAGAAATTAGTCTCCAGTATCCAAAGAACAACATTCTGAGGGCTTCAGATGGTCGCTGGTTTATTGAAGACCTGTTTCTATTTGACACTGAAATTTATAGTGAATACATTTCCGATGGTGTAAAAATAACATATGATTTGCCATATGTTATGGACAGCACAAACATTGAGATTTATATTGATGGTGTGTTAACCCAAAATTATATCGTAAGAAAAGAATTAAAACGAGTTATATTTAATACTGCACCAAGTTTAAATGCGACAATAAAAATTATTTACATTGGTATTTTTGATGTTACTGTTTTTGACAGTAGGCAAGTAGTTGGTGTTGATTCTGGTGCATCAGCAATTATAGAAAAAGTCGCCAAAAAAACAATTGGTGGTGTTAGTTTCTATCAATTTTTTGTTAATTCAAAAAATATTCTTGGGACATTTAACTCTGGTGAGATTGC
>JACCDO010501722.1_pt1 | contig 19655 bp, 14 predicted proteins | sample 7446101 | NCBI WGS metagenome assembly JACCDO01 (sample SAMN15323440, study PRJNA562643) | freshwater metagenome | isolation source: river surface water | place: USA:Blue River Watershed | collected 2017-08-16
TGAAATTTTGGTATTTCCATGGTCTAACTTTTGGATTTTTAAATTTAAAAATCTGAAAGTTCGAAGTTCCGAAATCCGCTATTGTGGGTGTTGTAAATATCCTCTGTAGTCGCTGCAGATATTGTAGTAGACTGTCCCGATAGTGCCTTATGATCATGTACCCCCGATGGTTACTTGGGATGGGTAGAAAAGTACAAATATAGGATATTTTATTTATAGTACTAAGGTTCGCAGTCTGCGGTGTAGATAAATAGTATATGACCATGACTGCTCTTTGTTTAGACTAAGTGCGTGCTTCTGCTTCTGTTCTTCCAGGAATAGTTCCGGAGTCTAACATCGCCAAATTTTACACACACCCCTTGAAGATTTAAAAAAATTTCCCCGTTCCGTACTAGATCTTACATTTCTGTTAATTAAAATGTTTAGTTCAATAGGTGCTGACTTGGCTGGTACTAGTAATAATTGTCATCCCGTGGAGAGAGCGTCTTTCGCAGATATTAAAGAAGTTGGAGATTCATTGACTTACTTGCTACCTGAAGAATCACCTTATGTGTTCTGGAAATCGAAGGTAATGGAATACATATTCACAGACACGTCGTTGGTGATAATTGAGCGTAATAATGCTGCGGGTATCCAAAGAAAAATTAATCGGTATCTCTATGCCACAACTGATTTTGATCACCCAGTGATGGAAACACCTGGTGCTGGAATGACGGACTATTCATGCACAATAAGAATAGTAATGTCATCATTACCTGAACGGGTTTTGTCTATTGATGTTGATAAGAAATATTTTGAATCTCATGCGAAATCATTCTACTTGGCTTTGTGCGAAATTGTTGAATTACAAGCAATGCAACGACGAGGATATGACTTGGCAAGTAATTTGGTCGGTAAAAATCAATTTATGATTCAAAATGCAAGTGAGAGTTTCATGGCTAAGATGATGATCGAAACAGCGACTTTAATTGAAGCGACATACAAGAAACACAAATATGGTTACATCTTCCAAAAGCACCTCGCGAAATAGAATTGTTTACTCAAATTTATTATAAAATACTACAATTCTAAACATTTATTTCATTTATTCTGTCTTCCCGCGCCGCCGGCTATTCTACTTCTTATTCACCAAGTAATAGGCGATGATTTTAAGTGCGGCGACTGCAAAAAGGAATGCACAAGTAATTGACTTCCTAAATCGTTTTCTATAACCGTAACAAATTTCAAGCACGATTGGCTCCATGAGATTCGTCCAGGTATAGTCCCAGGAGTTGATACCGATATTACCTTCTCTCAGCTTCATCAGTGACGATCTATCCACATACAGCACTTGTATCATACTTTCGGACAATTCTGCAGAAGTCTTGAAAATGATGCCGTTTTCTTGATGCTTAACTAACTCGGGTAAGGCAGGGAAATCTATCGCCATAACAGGCAGCCCAGAACCGAACATATCTAATACTTTCATTGGTAAGTCGAGACCTGACGAGGATGTATGTAAACATACACCAAAATCGGCGCAAGACAAGAGCAACGGATAGTCCTTCGCCTCCAACCAAGGGGTGATTATCGCAATGTGTTTTAGCTTTCCTTCGCCTCTTAATTTGCTTACATTTTCAGCAAATACGTCTTTTAATGGGCCTTTGCCGGTGATGATAACAACCACTTTATTGTCATTACTACTCGAAATAGTAATGTACTCATCTAATCTAACCAAGGCATCAAGAAGTATGTTGAAGTCCTCGTCTTCAGTCCAGGAAGTTGAACTAATTATGATCGGTGGTCTATTTGGTTTAAGGTTCACATAATTTCCATCTGCATAAGTATGGATAGTATGGCTTGCTTCAAGTGCATTACTTTCGCTATCAGGAAATAATGCGGATTCGGTTAAATTCAATTTAACAAATAACTCATGGCGTTGACTTATAGTTGGGCCATATTTACTGAACAAGGAAGCTGGTCGGTCGTAAAAAACGTTGATATTATTCATAAGAAATTCATCTTCCAACCATTTCTTCATTGTTTTTGATACGCAAATATTGCGATGCGCCAGAAATCGACCACAAATATATTCCATGAACCTTGTTAACTTACCAAGATACTTGCCACTGGGAGTACTCTGGTCATACATTGTGTAACCCAAGTTATGCCAGTCAATAACAACACTTGCGCCGTTAAATAATGATAGGAAATACGCCAAAATGACGACTGGAATGGACGGTGGATTCTGGATTATGATCAACTGGTAGAATGGAAGCCTCACAAATATAAAAAGCAATTGTACAAAAAGTACTACCCCTTTCCATATTGCACCCAACAATCGTGACTGACTATTATTGCTACTAATATTTAATCTGTATTCATGCAACTTGTCATTTTTAATATTCAGCGGTTCTCCTTTATAACCAATTATACTTACACGTGATATTTTATCTACATGCAACAACGACTTCGTATGATACATCATCCGAGGTGACCTCCCTACGTCGCCCAGCACTACTACTACCGCATGGTATGCTGACATCTTTTCGTTTAAAATTTTGGTGATGCAAAAATTCCTTCAAAAATTTGAAGAATCAAAAACAGACCAAAAGTGAAGTGAAATAATAAACAATGCCTGAATACACGGCAGCGGAGGTTGCGAGGCATAACCAGCGAGAGGATATATGGGTAATCATTGGGAAGGAATCTAGTGTAGCAAAAGTATATAATTTAACGGCATTTATTGATCAATATCCAGGCGGAAGTGATGCGCTTCTCGCAGTTGCTGGTAAAAATGCTTCCCAATATTTCGAGGATATAAGCCATCTAAAAGAGTACGAAATAGGCACATTGATATCGGATAATGAATTCAATCAAGGAAATGGAATGGAAACTATTCCTGTAGATGGTGAAAGTGATAACAATAACAATAGACCTGTATCTGCATTTGACAATATTGTTCCTATGGATAAATTGAAAAATGGTTGGAGTTTTGTATCTAGTTGGGCAATAAAAACAGTAAATAATGTTAAAGAGAAAGCAGTTGAAATAAATAACAATGAAACAGTTCAATCATATAAGAAATCATTTGTTGAATCTAGTCAAGCAGCATGGGAAAAAACTAAAGAGGTTACAAAACAAGCTACTGACGCCGCAAAACCATATGTTGATAGTGCTACAGCTGCAACTCAGCCATATATAGAGAAGGCAACCACTGCAGCTGCTCCAATTTATGAAGAAACAAAAAAGTCATTATTTATTGCTGTAGAAAAAACTAAAGAGGCGACTATTTCTGTATCCGAAAAGATGAAGCCAGTATTAGAATCGGCTGCTCAAACGGTAGTAACTGCATCGGCTTCCGCGGCAAGCTCAATTTCTCAATCTGTTTCAAATATGATTAAAGTTGATGGAGATAATGAAGGTAGTAGTGGTGAAGGTAATACGCTGGGCGCACCTTCAGCATTGGACTATTCTTCCAAAGGGAATATCAAAGTTTAAAAGGCGGTTGATTAATTTGTATATAGTATTTGTTTTAATTATGGTTTCATTCGCAATTCCAATTTTTTTTTTTTGCATTTATTTCAGCCCTACACCTGCACAAATAATGAGATCTATCTGACCATTTTACTTGCTCTTTAGCTTTTCATTGCGCAGATAAAGTCCCTGAACTTCTCACAAGAATACATTCTTTGGAAGGAATAAACCGCTGCGGTGCCGGTATTGCAACTTGATGCGAGACTCAGACTGGCTCATTGACAACACAACTTGCAGGCTCAAATACGCATTCTCAGAGAAGCAATTGAACCTATTCATTTCACTGTTAAATACTCCAGGAAAAGGAGAAGGGATGGCAGCGAAGAGGAGCGATAAGAAGGAGGACAACATCGATAAATACTGCCATGCAATGCATGATAAGTTCAACTTAGTAGTTCTACCAGTTATCACATTTTTGTCTGTGAGTTATTTTTTTATGAAAGATTATTATTACTATCCACTATTTTACACATTCCTGTGTTACATGATTGCTGATTCACTTTGGTTAGTTATTTATCCTAGGACAGTTGCAAGTCCAACGGTAATTCTGATTCATCATATAATGGGTATTTTAGGCTGGCTTTGTGGCTATTATACAAGTGCTATAAGGGATTATACTTGCACTGGTACTCATTAACTTACTTGTTTATTCATTCTCTTTCTTTCTTACTTACTTACTTACTTACTTACTTACTCACAGGGGTCTTGGTTGAAATGAATACATTTCTTCTTATCTATAGAAGAAATTACGGTAGAAATATATTGACAGAAATTTTGTTTTACACTACGTGGGTGGGAATACGAATTGTGCTATTTTCTAACATTCTGACGAAATATGCATTCACTTTTATATTCAAAAGTATAAACATATATGATTTTAGCATTGAATTTTACAGTTCGATCGATATTTACACCGCGACATTCTTTGTTATATCGCTAGTTCTGATGGTGCTAAATTATTACTGGACATTTGATTTATTGTATAAGCTGTCTACAGACAAGAATAAAACTGTTTCAAAAGGATTGTGAAATGATGGATAACTAAATGTTGATTATATTGTGTAAACTATTTAAAGAGACTTCTGTCATGTGCCATTTTGCGTTGGTGGGTCGTAATCGGTGAGGCAATCACTGAGATTTGCAGTGCGCATGACCAGTTTGGAATTATTCTTTAATTGAATCGAGTGTAAGCACCCGGAACTCGGATCACCTGTGAGTCGCTGAATTTCAGCAGCTGAATCGAGAGACTGCGGGGTTGCTGTCTGCTACAGTACATACCTCGGCATCTCAAGCTTTGGGTATTTTTTGTGACTTTACACCAATCATTATCGCTGATAACGTACGTCGTCGGCATTTATAGTCTATTATAAAGGATGGTGCTCTTTTTTGAAGCGTCGCACGGTTATACTATTTTTATGGGAGCAGATAAGTATGAGAATGAAGATTTGATAAAATATGGTGTCCCAGAAGACATCTGGTTCCATGTTGATGATATGTCATCAGCGCATGTATATCTGCGATTAAATAAAGATCAAAGACTGGAGGATTTACCCGAGGAAGTTTTACAAGATTGTGTGCAATTAGTGAAAGCTAATTCAATTGAAGGATGTAAGTTAAAAGAGGTTTTTGTTGTATATACAAGATGGAAAAATTTAAATAAAACTTCATCTATGGAAGTCGGTGCCATCGGTTACCATGATAGTAGCAAAGTGAAGCGAATAAAAGTTGTGAAGGACCAGAGCATTGTGAATCGTCTTACCAAAACCAAGCGCGAAGCATTTCCAGATTTGGCTAAAATACAGGAAGAAAGGGCTAGATTGTATCGCCAAGAGGTGAAGGAAATGAAGAAACAACAAATAGTAAACGAGAAAAAAGAAAAATTTGAGCGAGAAGAAAGAAAAAAGTTACTTAACTATTCTTCAGTGATGGTCAGTGATAAAATGGTTTCTAATACCGAATTTACTGCAACCATCGATGATAAAGCTGCAAAAAGTTATGAAGATGATTTTATGTAACGTAGATGCATATAGCTTAATGATTTGTAAAATTGTTCGTATAATATATATTTTAGCTTACAGAATTTTGAGATACACGTACACAGCATGATGGTTTTTTAATTATCCCCTCCATTACTGTACTTGCTTATACCAAATCCTATTATAAATGCAACTAATAATCCCGCTCCTATAGGAACAGCTAGAATAGCAGGAGATCCTGCCAACTTTTGAAGTATATCGCCGACAATAGCAGTGGTATCTGAGTTTTCCGTCAACACATTATTAACGACATCATCAATATTATCCACATTACCAACTGACTCTAAAACATTCAATTCAGATATTGGAAATGTAAATTTTGATAAATGCATGACATTATCAATAGACATGCGCATCATTTGGGTGGTGCGGCGAGTCGACCTCGTAACAAAGCCAGAGCTTAGACTCACCCATAAAAATGTCGCAAACACAAAAAGGAAGTTCATTATTCCTTTATATGTCTCTAATTGCTCTCAATGCTGTGTCTTGCACTGACTTGCAGCTTTGATGAGATCATTCACGAAGGAGGTACCGGTGGTGTTGGTGAATGGATTTCTCTTTATTTAATTGCATTAATCATGAGATGGTGTGCTTTTATCAAGCATTTAGCTGTTATCTGCGTATTCTCGCTGATTAATATGGCTGTAAATCTATTGCAACCTCTGGGTCTCTCTCAAGCCGGTCACAGAAACTTCTACCGGTAGTTCCATTGCCAGAAGTCCAGATACTTAAAATATTCTTTAGATAAGTAAAAAATGCTCAGTGGTGTGCATCATATTGCAATTATTTGTTCCAACTATGAGGTTTCAAAGAAGTTCTACACAGAAATACTGGGCTTAACGATAAAATGTGAAACATATCGAAAAGAACGCGACTCTTACAAGCTGGATCTATGTTTGAATGGAAACTATGTGATTGAATTATTCTCCTTCCCTAATCGCCCCCCACGCCCATCCTATCCAGAGGCTTGTGGATTAAGGCATCTAGCTTTCAGTGTGAACAATATTGACGAAGTAAAACAGCAATTAGAATCTTCTGGAATTAAAGTCGAAAATATAAGATTGGATGAAATTACGAATAAAAGATTTACATTCTTCGAAGATCCTGATCAACTTCCGATAGAAATATATGAAGCTGACAATTATGATAAAAGTTTCTCTAAATTTCAAGCTTCATTGACACAGTTATCCACCGAAGTAGACAATGAGTTACCAGTATTACACAAACAATTATCCGAAGAGTATATGCAAGTAGTTGCAGATCGGCGGGTGTCTTGTGGCGACACAGGGAGCATTGTAAAAAAGACAGAAGTAGTAGTAAAACACATATTTGGACAGACAGTTGATTCAAATGTTGACTGTCAATCAGGTGCAGCACAGGTAACTGTCGCTGCTACTAATAGGAAGAAGAAATCACTTTCGTCTCTAATTGAATATCCTCCCGATGTTGAAGCGATTAAGAAGTATCTAGAATCGCCAAGTGAAGTCGATATTGCAGGAAGAGATTACTACGGTCTTAGTGCATTGGACAAGTTTGTGTCGTGGAATGATGTCAATCTTGTCAAGTTAATCCTAGAGTACTTGTCCGACGACCAGATAGTTGACAATCAAAACAAGGAGGGAAACACTTGTCTGCACCTGGCCGTCGAGCACGACTGCCAACTGAGTTACGAATACCTCTTGTTTCATGAAGAATTAAAGCAAGTCAAGAACAAGAATCAACTGACTGCAGTCCAGCTCATGCAAGCGAAATCCAAGAATTGGCGTATGTAATCATGTGTACAATTTGTATATAATTTATCTTCCTACTGTATTGATGTCGTACTCTGTGTGCACCCAAATAATTGAATTGTTCTCTATTCCTGCCTCGCTCAATGACGCGTCATCCAAAGTGCGATCGATCAGCTTCTTACCGTACGGAAACTTCGGTATTGACACTTCGATTGACGTGTAAATAGGGCAATCCTTGTTACTCTCGACGAAATCGAGCAGAGCAGATACCTTGTTCCACCTTCTAAATCTTCTGCTTATTTTCTTTTGTGTTGTTTGGTATTTGATTGCGAGGTTCACAATGTCTATCTCTTCGTGGTGTGGCTCCTCCATAGGAGAGTACTGTTCTTGTCGCGCGTGAAACGACTGAATGTAGTCATTTTGGAGCTTTGAAATCGCCTCCAATCTCTCTTTCTCCAGTCGATTCTTGATGTCAATCTCAAGACTTCGCTTGTATTCTTCATTTTGCGCTTGTTTTATGCTTTGGCTATCATTATTCGTATTAGTTTCACTTTTTCTTACTGGCTCCATGGTTGTGAGCGATGTAGGTGGTGATGGTGATGGTGGTGCTATATATATTGGTTTTACTATCTTTTTTTTAATTTTAATAGTCTTCTTGGCGTTGCTATCGTTGTTATTAACTTTACTGCTACGTGCGACAGAATCTACATTGTCTTCACTGTTACTACATTTTAATTCAAAGTATTTGTTAGTATTTCCTCCTGTGCTGCTTCTACTGCTGCTGTCTACAGTGTTATCTTCAATACTCCTGCTTGATTTAGTACTATTTTCCGACTCTTGTGTTATTTCCTTAATTTTAAGTTCAAATTTTGGTTTATTTATTTCACTACTTCCTTCAACAGTGCTGATAGTCGTTGAAGTGATAGTACTGTCACTTGGCTTAGTCTTAGTCTTTGGGATATCCTTCCGCAATTGACTTAAAATCTTGTTCTTCTCATTATTCATTCTCCATGCATTGCTTACCCAAGGAAATACATATGTCAGCGTTATGTGCAGTAAGATAACGAAAAAGAAACTGCACACAATCAAATACTGTCCTTCCCTCAAGGTGGATGAAGATGTTGCTGATGAATTTTCCATTCCTTTTCTATTGTAGGACGTAAATTCAGATGTTTGAGGCCAGTTCTACGACGCAGTACTGCACTGCTTTACTCGATAATTTCTTCGAACTTTTTGACCTTTTTCAAATTTCGAAGAAAATTTACCATATCCACACCCCAATGAAGTCAAGGGAAAGAAGGAGAGAAGAGATGAATTATAGTAGACGAAGCACACTTCTTCTCTTCTCCCACACACTCTCTCTCCGTGTTTCTCTCCTCTGTCTCTTCTCCAATCTTAAAGGCCTAGGTACTGTTTATGAACCGGGCTCTTCGACTTCGAGAAGTTTGGCATAAAAAAATTATTAAAAAAAGAATCTCCACCACGATTCTGTGGGACGACGGATGCACCTTGGACTTGCGTTGCTACAACACGTGTTGGTCGCGCTTTTTTTGGTTAAATTCTCTCGAAACGGTATATTTTTAGCTACAATGGCGGATACAAACGCTCTCAAGTCTTTGCAAAATGATGAATCAAGCGGAATAGATACAAACAATAGCAATAATAATGAAGAAAAACGAGAACTTCCCGCACTTCCAGCACTTTCTAATTATGCCGCAAATGAAGAGGATAATGTTAATGTCTTGACATTAGATGGTGATGCTTTAACATTCGAAAGATTGGGGCCAATGATCATTAATACAGATGGTACTGTCAGACGAATAGCGAATTGGGATATATTATCACCGCAAGAAAAAGAGTCTAGTTGGCGTTTGATATCAGCAAGAAATAGAAAGAGAGTTGAAGAACTAAAGCGTAAAATAGCAGCTGGTATTGACATTACCAAAAATGAAACAGAAGAATACGACAATAAATAATAGAAAAAAATAATATAAAAAATGTATCTGTTGTATTATATTACACTGCTTTTGCTCTTTATTCCACCTTCGTGATTTTTGGACCTAAAGTGGAATCACTACTTGCTTTGTCTGACTTCTTACCTTGTTTAGGTGAACCTGGAACACAAAATTGGAACACAAAAAAGATGAAGAATACAAAAGGCATCACCAATACTAGCACATTAGCCGAGAAATACTTGTTACTCTTGACATCAGTTAATGCAGCTTTATATGCATGAGAATAGATTGCTTTAATAAGTCCAAATGCTCCACCTGCAGGTGCATCCATCACCGGTTGCTGTGCCATGAATCCTCCTCTTGCCCACTCTATAATATGGTCTTTATCGCGCTTACCTTTATATTCAAAGACTTTTCCTTTCGATATCATTCTTATTGATGGAAATCCTTTAATGTCAAAGCGAGTGCCTAGATCCCTATGCGCTGGCACATCTACTTTAGCAACATGAATATTAGTTTCATCTTTTAACTCTTCGGCGACAGCTGCGTAAACTGGAGCTAAACTCTTGCAATGACCACACCATGGAGCATAAAATTCTACCATCCAATCACCAGCACTTCCTTCAGTTGCTTTAGTTAATGCATCAAAATTTTGACTTTGTAGAATAACAACACGTGAGTTCTCTTCGTACTGCAAGATGTAGTTGCCGTTATCGTCTTTTAATGGGCTTTTCTTGAAAAGATTATTAAGAATAAACTGATAGCCGCTATTACTGTACTTCACAGTCGTTGTATAGAGGTTAGATATTGCTTTTGGAGCATTTTTTACTACTGATAAAACCTGAGTTAAGAAGTTAGCTGGAGGTGGCACAACACCATCGGGAGTTTGCTCTTTGAAGCCTCCTTTCGCCCATTCTAACAATTCTTCTTTCGCTCGTTTACCTTTATAAGTATATATTTGACCTTTGGATAGCATTTTTAATGTTGGAAACCCCTTCACCTCAAATCTAACGAGAGTAAGTGAGTATTAAATGTGAGTAGTATTGAGCAATCAAAGATTAGTTACCTATTTCCAAGCTCCCTGTTTTCTGGCACATCAACTTTAGCAATATTCACGTAAGAATTATCTTCATTTTTTAATATATCTGCAATTTCTTCCCAGATTGGCATTAATCTCTTGCAATGACCACACCAAGGTGCATAGAATTCAACGAACCAATCACCAGTAGTGCTTCCGGAAGATGCTTGAGTTAAATGCTCAAAATTTGCAACTGTTAAATCAACAACGTTGCTTATCTTTACCTCTTGATTATCCTCCTTTGCTGCAATCACTTCAGCATTCTCGCAGCTTACAAAGGAAACCAATGCAAATAAGTACAACCATAACAATGCCCTCATCCTCGTTCCTTGATGTGGATGTGCGTGAACCGTAGGAATTCCTCTGCTTGATCAAGCCGCGCTCGTCGCGCTTTCAATGGTGTACCGGTGGTTTTTCAAATTTTCAACTGACTGCGTGTGACTGCGTGGAAGACTTAGAAGACTTTGAAGAGAAGAGGAGAGTATAAGACGAGGGTGAGGCGAGGATCTGCTTATATTATCGCTGAATATGAATTAACATCGTCAGGGTAAGGGGCTGCCTCGTCCATTCTGTTATCTCCGTTGGGTGCTATATTGTCATTGTTCTTGTTGTTATTTACTTTCGCATGCGAGAAATGGTTGTTGTTCAGGGGGTTCTCGTATGCATCGGACTCGTACTCGTCGTCGTCGTCACAAACGTTACTCACGTCTACATCTAAGTGTGAACTGTCATGAAAAGTAACTGTTTGTGCTTTTGGACTGTTGACGCTTTGCTTCACGTTTCTCCGTTTATATCGCGGGTCGTTGGCGTAGAGAGAAGCGAGCTGTACCCTGATCTCAGCCATTGACTTCAACTTCAATGCTTTCGAAAATGTTTTATCTTTCATTATACTTACGACGTCATTCGCGTACTTGATGTGTGCTTGCGTCAAGGCAAACAGCTCACTTTCAGTCCATCGATTGCGGTAATCCGACGAACTGGCCTTGATTTGGGGGCTGTTGGAGGTGCTGCTCGAATCCTGTTTATTGGCAGATTCTTCGGCTCGCAGTTGCTCGAGAGCCTTTTGTTTCGCAAGATTTGCTTCTTCAAGAGCCCGTCGTTTTGCAAGAGTTGCCTCTGAAGGCGGTCTTCCACGCTTTGCGCCAGTCGGTTTGGTTGTTGCTTTTGTTTTGTCTATTGGCGAAGCTTTGTGTCTTGCGTCTATATCATCATCGGAGTCTGTTGATTGAGAGTCTCTACCTTGATGCTGCGATTGTCTGACTCTTTTTTTTCCAGAAACTGGTGGTGAGACTCCCGATAGTTTACCCTTCGGCGATTTACTGTTCCACTTGCCGTCAATAGCGTCGTCGTCATCATCCACGTCCTCATCTTTGCCTGCTGCTTTCGCTGCGGCCTTCATTGCTTTTATTTGCTTCTGGTCGTATTTCATTGTTGGAGAATCGTTTTTCTTAGCTGATTGTGGGCTCTTTGAATTGCGAGTGCCACCTTCTACCACCATCACCGCGTCTTGGCCTTGCGGTATTGACAGCGCACGAGCTGTCGTGCTACTCGATCCTCCCGGGAAAACACGAGCTTTACCTTTCTTTTTCACGTCATAGTCTGCTGGCAATTCATTCCGCTTTATGCTTTTGCCGCACATTTCGATGCAATGCTGGCAGATAATGGAAATCTCGTCTTTGTTCGGCGATTCCTTCGTGGATAAATGCACGTATTTCTTCAATCCAAATTGATTAACAAAGGCTTCCGGGCAGTTAGCGCATATAGATATTGGACAGAAAACGCACACGTACTTCAGCTCTCTGCAGCCACAAAGATCGCAGAAATGACGAGGACAACACCACTCTTCATCCGCAGGTATGTTGTATGCTAAGCAGTAAGGATGATACACTTTTTTGCATCGTTGTTTTTTCCCGCAGACATGGACCTCCTTGGAGTACTTGTAGTCGCATTCAACGAGCTCCCCGCCATCTTTACACAGGTAACAAACCTCTTCGGTGTTATTGTCGAGCAATTTGAAGTACGGATCTATTGAATCCGACACTTTTACGTACTGCGAAAAGTAGTAGGTTTCATCCAAGTCAGTGTTAACAGGCGGCAGCACACCTTTTGCTGGCCTGGCGCTCACTGCTAATTGAGTGCCGTCAAGCGGACCTAACTTGGACTTGGGGTCCTTTGACTTCTTAGGAGGACCACCTCTCTTTCTATTCGCACCGTCACTCCGGAAGTCTCTCTTCATTCCTCCTGATTTTATGTCCACCCACAATCCTGACACTAATTTAACCTTGCGCCAATGCTCCTTCCGTAAGTCGGGTGTGGTAGTCAACTTCTCGTTGCATGGCATGCAGGTCCAATCTTTGGTCTCGTCATCAATGTCCTCCAATTGTTTCGTGGTAAGTATTTTTGTTAAACAATGCCTGCAAAAAGAGCGTGGACATGAGGAACACAGCACTAGCTGGATCGGCGTGTCTGAACAAATGCAGCATATCTCCTCGTTGACTTCTTCGGGCAGTATAAGTCTGTTCTCCTTCTCGGCGACATCACGGTATTTCTTCCAATTGGTTATACATATTGAGCACATAAATATGGGTGAAGAATCAAAATTATTCAGTGCATAAGGATGGAAATAGTACTGTAAACTGATGTTTTTCTCACTTGTCATATCACAAAAGACACAAGTAATAGGGACGCCTTTGTCGATGTACTCGTTGTCAACGTCTTCTACCAGAGCAAAACGTGCTTTCCTAATTTCATCTTTAGTAATTATACCCATTCCTCTATCATCTATTGGTGTATCGTCAATATATGTGTGTAGCCCTTCATGAGCAGGAATTTTGCATATTTTAAAGTTGCTATCGTTGTTATGCAGTTTGGTGATTTCATTTGCTAGTAATATATTGTGATCTTTAGACAATGAAGAGTAAATACCAGCATAATATACATCCCTTACAACCGCTTCCCAACGTAATGCCAATTCACAAACTTCTCTACACTCTAGCACGGCTTCTTTAAACAATCTATAATGCGCATTATTAGTCATGTGTACTGTCCCTAATACTTTTGTATAGTCTTTTTTACTCAAATTCTTTTGTACATTAAATGGGTCTTTATTGAAAATTATGTTACATTTAGCATCAAAAAACTCTGCATCGTCAATATCAATTGTTTGTGCACAGCTATTATCATTTGATTCATGCACAGAGCTCGTATCAGTAGACACAGGCGCAGATGGAGGGTCAGTGGGAACAAATTTTAATAAGTGATCTGTGTCAGACAGCTGCACTAGTAGCAGATCGCCTGTCCTATGCTTCCCTTGGTCGCACTCCCAGAGCGCAGCAAAGCAACACACAACTGTTGCCATCCCTCCAACGAGATCACAGAATCACGATTTCTTTCTTTTTCTCGCCAAAAAATTTTTCAAGAGAAGAATGGCTTGGTTAGGGTAGGTCCAAATACCAATATTTAAAACTTCTTCGTTGCCTAATCCGCTTTTATTGTATGCTTCTTTTCCTACTTACTTCTAACTAACTACCTAACTGTCGTCTCTATCTTTTTTAAGCCAAGTCTCAGGTCCCGCGGCACTTTTGAAATCCGGAAACCTGAAGCTGGAAAGGCGACACCTACGTTCAAGCACTAGTAAATCAAGTCAAAGAGTCGTAAATGTTCAGAGAAATGTTTGTCGGGCCACTCAACCTCCGCGCGCTGCTTGCTACAAGAGTTATTTTCACTACTGTTCTCACCAAGATTAGTTTTGAAGGATTAGGCGATAGGTATTATTTATTCCCATTTTAATTTTATTACAAACATATTTATATTTCTCTTTAGTGTAGTTGGTGTTGTGGAACATATTAATAGTCATATAAATGTATCTGACATACTGAGTTTAGCCTTAATATTTGTGACAATTGCATCAATGACAGTTTACAACGATGGAAAATATAATGGTGTTTCCAATTCCATGACTGAACAAACCAATCGTTTAGGTAGCATAGATTCCTCATTCAGTGATATTAAGCACCAAACACTTGATGTTTACAGACTGCTAATGGTTATTCTTGTTGTATTAACGAAAAACGTTGATAATGCAATTTAGTCTCCAAAATAATATTTAAAAAAATAATAAAAATATATAGTTCAGGACTCCGTTATCGTGGTAACATGACCAATTTTGATACAATTTTGATATATAATCTATTTATGTTGTGAGTTAAAAACATACAATTCTATTTTTCATTATAAATAATACAACAATACAAACAAAAAATTACAATTACACAAGACATTATTGTGTCTTTGACCTGCTTGATTTATGACTAGGACCGCCCGTCAAGACAGTAGATCTGCTGCCAGCATCGGTAATTAAATCAGCGCCTAAACTGCTGGATTGGTTACTTTTGTCATCCTTGAATTCATTAGTTATTTCAATCAAATCAATAAGACGACAGTAAATCAGTTCTAGCTCATGATTGATCTCTTCTTCCCTTGAGATATCATCCTTTTTTACGATAATTGTAGGATTATTCATGGTGTTTTGACACCTGGTAAATATGTTATGAATAGCGTCGATGGACTGAGAATATAACTTTGTGACTACTTTTTGCTTGTCTTCTAGTTTATTCTTTTCGACATGTGTTGCACTTATTGACTCTTTCACCTTATCTAACTCGCCTTGATATTGCTTAAAGACACTATTACTGACTAAAAGCTTATTCTGAGTCTCTGTCTGATAACTATGCAACTTATATCTTACTTTGTCGACTTGGTCTTCTAGTTCCCGTGCGTGCTTCACCAAATCTTGATTAGAATTTGTTAATGTACTATGTCTCGCTAATATATCTATGATTTCTTCAAATCCTTCATCTGTTTCTTCAATTATTCGTTCTAAATATGATTTATAACAAGATCTTTTGGTGACTTCATCAAGTAGTTCATGCTGCTGCACTTCCAACTCATTAATTTTATCAGTTAACAGACTTATTTCTTTACATTTTTCCTCATAAAGTTTCTTCTCCAATTTAATCTTACTCTCTGCACGGATCCTTTTTGCATCGTTTTCTTGAATAAATTTCTCAAATTTAAATACTTGATCCTTCATTTTATTCTGCTTCATTTCAAACTGTATTCTCCTCTCTTCACACTCATCCATTCGCTTCTTGTAGTCCCTTTTCATGATCTCTAATGCTTCATTGATCTCTCTCACCTCCTTGTGCTTCTTTAACAACAATGTGGACTGCGATGTTTCACTAGAACCACTTAGTAATTGCTCTAATTCAGCAATTTCCTTCTTAACTTCACTAAAGCGATCTGGTTTCTGCGTAAGAAACACGCCATCGCTATTATTTGACGTTTTGGTCGTTGTTTCTTTCTTATTCATTGTTCAAGGTATTGAGAAACACCAGCTTTAACTCAAGCCTTTCTAGTCTTTTCTATTTTATTAGGTAACTGTTTTTTTCAATAGTGCCGCTTTTTGCCGGTACGCAGTCCTCTCTCCGGCTTGCGACTGTTGCGTTGACTTGGGGTTTGACTAGGCATTGATAACGTGTTTATAATAAATTACAATTAATACTTTACGTCTTCATAGAGAGTTTCGTCGCTATTCACCCTGGGCCTGAAACGGCTGTTCTCTGTCTCAGTGAGAGGTAGTGTCATGTCGGCTGTGTTTGAATTATCATTTCTTACTCCTCTTTCGAAATTAGGACTTGGGGGTTGCAGCGTGAACTGCGACGGATGGTTTTGCGACTGGCTGTGACTAATATTTGGAATTTGCAGTTTTAATGCAGATATATTGGCATTAGAATTGGATTTATTGTTGTATTCATCGTTGATGAACAGCGAAGAGTCGCTGCTGCTGCTCGATTTAGATCTAGGCGTTGATGTCACTGAAGAAGCTGCGACTTCATCAGTATCTTGTTCACTTTCAGCTATCAAAAAATTTACCCAAAGTTCCGCTAGATTATTACCTTCAACTTTAGGCTTCGATGGGGTTGCGTGTTGCCGTAAAGGATCGGACGAATCTGTGGGTGCGATCATGCCACCGCCAGTTATAATGGTGTTGAAGAGCGAAGATATGATTTTACTGGTTGGAGGAACTTTAAGTCCAACATTTTCTTTCTGTTCATCGGTAAAAAGTAGAATTCTTGCTATTAAACCTAACACTTCGCGCGATCGATTTCGTTCGAAATAATTCACAATAAGATTCGTCACCAACGGGCGGTCCACCACATCTCCTTTCGTCTCCCCTAGCTGATTCAAAGCCTCATTCAACTGTTTTTGCATCTTCTTTTTTTCATTACTTAAATCAATTTCAAATTTCCGTTGTAAAAGTGCCACATCATCGCATTTAATAGTCAGATTCTTGATGGTTTCTTCGTGTTCTTGCAGCGTCTTCTTGTAGTTAGTGTCCATACTCGCTATAGTTTGACTGTACGTACTCTCGATATTCGCCAGTTTAGCAGCATGGTCCGTTACTACTTGCCTTATCTTTTGCTCTCCTTCATTTCGCACATTTTCCAGTGCTAAGTGTAAGTTTTGCAGTTCAATATGGCGACTATCCAAGTCCTCCTGCAGTCCCAAATTGTCAACTTGGAGCACTTCAAGAGCATTTTTTTTATCATATAATTCCTTCTCCAGCCTGCATACCGTGCTCTTCAGACTTTCATGGTCACCCAAAATACGAGTGTATTGACTTTTATATTTGTCTAGCTCTACCTCCACACTCTCGATCTCTTCCTGGAATGTGATTTTTTCATTTAATTCATGTATTGTTCTGTCACGCTGCTGTAGCTGTTGCTTCAGCTCATCACGCTCTGCAACGACACTGTCGATGTCTTCTTTCGACGTCCTTCTAGCGCTTCGCAATTGGTTGATTATTACATTTAGTTGCTTGTTCTCGTTGTCTAGTTTCGTAATAGCACCTTTTAGTTGCGTTATCTGAGACAAAGCATCGTTGCACTTCTCCTGGCTACTGCTGGCATTAGCTTGATTGATAGACACTTCATCTTGCAGTTGCAATAGCTTTTTTTCATTATTCTCTAATTGCAGCTGCAAGCTTGATATTTTTTCATTTGCTAATTGTAACTCTGAATCACTTGCAACCGAGTCGGCAGAAATAGTGTTGGTGTCCAACACAATACTACTACTACTGCTAGTCACAACTGACAGATCATTCAATTTACACTTCAAATCTTGAGCAAGTTTCTGTTCTTTTTCGTAGGCAAATAGTAACTCGCTTAATTCCGCTTTGGTTTTCCATACAATCTCCTCCATGTCTTGAAGCTTCGTTTCGTACTCCGTTATCACCAATTGCTGGTTGCTATGGAATCTCTCTATCTCTTTCGCATTATCTTGAATCATATCTTTTAGTTTCTTGTTTTCGATTGTCAAAAAATCAATTGTTTTCTCGTGAATTTTGGTATTACTTTGATGGAATTGTTTCATAGATTGTAATTCATGTTCTAAGGTAGCAATACGTGCTTCAGACACTTTCTCTGATTGACTAATCAAATTTTTACCAGAATCAATGTTTAAATTTTCTGTTTGGCTAGAATCTTGATTATTCTCTACTGTGTCTACATGCTCCTCCCTACTTGTATCAAGATCTACGCTGATATTCCACTCTTCGACCGCACTATCTAGTTCATCTTCTTTGTGTGTTATTCTTGATGATTCTTTTTGATTAGTATTATCTGGCTCATTTCCTTCAATGGAAGCAAGTTGATTATTGGCAATCGTCGGTTCTTGTGCGATACCATTCGCATTCTCCTTTCCATTTGCAGAAGATGCTAAAGAATTATGAAAATATTCTATATCCTCCTCTGTTGGAGCTATTATCTTCTCCACGTCAGACAAAAAAGTATTTATATTTTTCCCTAGACCTGACCACATCACACGCAACCACTACACCATAAAGGAAGGGTGGAAGCGAGAAGATTAGTTCTATTGGAAGGAAGAGTCAAGTTTTTAAAAACTAGTACCGGCTTACCAAAAATATGTTCAAGAAACGACCACTTGGTACTGCGAAGATTGGTTGGCCTTTAGATTGTTGCTAGTCTCACTGATACTATAATAAATAATAATAATAATAATATTATTCGAAATTATTTCAATCACCGGTACCGCATTTTGAGAACGGTCCTGGGACTTGAGAACGGAATAATTCAAACCAAAAACTTCAAAAATAATGCTGAACAAGGAGAACGTTCAGGAAAGAATGAAATAGATATTTACTTCAAGCTCAAGAGCAGCTACCTGAGTGAACAAGATCATGTTGCTTTCGATTGTGTTGTTTACGATCATTCTATGCATGAAGATGCTGTGTGTAGAACTATCTGATTCTCCAACTGAAACACCATCCTCTATACCATCGACGGCCACCCCATCCCTCATACCAACTGATACGCCGACCATAATACCAACTTCTATACCATCGACGGCCACCCCATCGACTGCGATTCCGACTGATACACCGACCATAATACCAACTTCTATACCATCGACGGCTACGCCATCCCTCATACCAACTGATACGCCGACCATAATACCAACTTCTATACCATCGACGGCCACCCCATCGACTGCGACACCATCCTTTACACCGACTGATACACCAACAGTTACACCTACCTGCAATCCAACAGAAACACCAACCTATAAACCATCTGACATTCCTACGAATGAGCCAACTTATACGCCGACCATAATACCGACAGTCATTCCAACAGTTGTACCAACAACTAGCAATCCAACTTGTGTACCAACAATTACACCTACCTGCAATCCAACAGAAACACCAACCTATAAACCATCTGACATTCCTACGAATGAGCCAACTTATACGCCAACAGTAATACCAACAACTATACCGACAGTTGTACCAACAACTAGCGATCCAACTTGTGTACCAACAATACATCCCACTGGACCATCACCTGTTCCTACATCACATCCTACAGGTAAACCATCCACTTTACCTACTAGAATACCGAGTAGACAACCTACTAGTCAACCAAGTAGTCAACCAAGTAGACAACCTACAGGTCAACCAAGTAGACAACCTACAGGTCAACCAACAGGACAACCATCAAGACAACCAACAGGACAACCATCAAGACAACCAAGTTCACAACCTAGTGGACAACCTAGTAGACAACCTACAAGTCAACCAAGTAGGCAACCAAGTAGACAGCCTACAGGTCAACCAAGTAGACAACCAACAAGTCAACCAACAGGACAACCATCTCGATCACCTACAGGCCAACCTAGTAGACAACCAACATCTTATCCGACAATACATCCTACGTCGCAGCCTTCATCAATACCAAGTGGACAACCATCAATGCAACCA
>JACCDO011036313.1_pt1 | contig 19653 bp, 14 predicted proteins | sample 7446101 | NCBI WGS metagenome assembly JACCDO01 (sample SAMN15323440, study PRJNA562643) | freshwater metagenome | isolation source: river surface water | place: USA:Blue River Watershed | collected 2017-08-16
ATTTTGGTCGGGGGGACTTTTACCTCCTTCAATGGAAGCAGCGTGAGCAACTTCGTGCGGCTGACGGCGAGCGGCGCCCGCGACACGACGTATCAAGCGCGTGGATTCAACGGCTCGGTGCAGGGGGTGGTGGGGTTGCCGAGCGGCCAGGCGATGGCCGTTGGCACGTTTTCAACTTATCTGAACTTGAGCAACGTCAGCACCTCACGGCAGCGCTTCGCCCGCATGAATACCGACGGCACGATCGACACCGGGGTCAATTTTACGGTGGGCACAGTGGGCAGCATCAGCTCGATCAACGTGCTCCCCGACGGCAAGGTGATCATCGCCGGCTTTTTTACGACGCTGCGCGGGGCGACAGTCCCGACGGGCCTCGCCCGGGTGAATCCCGACGGCACGGTGGACACGGCATTCAACTCCGGGGGCAGCGGCAGCAGTTCGAATATCTACTCCGTGCTCCCGCTGGCCGACGGGCGGATGATCATCACCGGATCGTTTTCGACCTACAATGGCTCGCCTGCCCGCGGCATCGCCCGGATCAAGGCGGACGGCACGCTCGATTCGACCTTTGCGGTCGGCAACGGCTTCGGCGGCACGGGCAGCGGCTATGCGCTCGCGGCCTTGCCGGACGGCCGGATCTTTGTGGCGGGTGCGTTCACGTCGGTAGATTCCCGGCCGCGCGGCCGCGTGGCGGTGCTATTGCCCGACGGCAGCGTGGATCCTTCGTTCGCGCCGTCGAGCGGGGCGGGGTCGACTGTTTACGCGGCGGCGGTCCAAGCGGACGGAAAGATCGTGATCGGCGGTTCGTTCTCCAGTTACAACGGCGCTACCGCTCCGTCTGTGGCCCGGATTCTCGCCAATGGCGCGCTCGACACGTCGTTTAATCCGGGCACGGGACCCAACAACGCGGTCTACGCACTCGCCGTGCAGCCGGACGGAATGGTGCTCGCGGGCGGCGTGTTCTCGTTGTTCGCGGACATTTCACGCGGCGGCGTGGCGCGTCTGCGCAGCGACGGCGGTCTCGATACGACCTTTGTGCCACCAAGCATCTCCACCACCAATGCCCTGCATCTGCAGGAGGATGGCCGGGTGTTGGTGCGGGGCACGTTTTCTACCGCAGGCGGGGAAGGCAGCGCGTATCTCGCGCGGCTCACGGCCACGGGCGCGCGCGACACGACGTTCCTCGCCGGCGGCTTCACGCCCTCTTCGTCCACCGGAGCGACCTTCGCGTCGCGGATGGTCATGGGCGACTCCGGGCAGATCTTCATGCAGAGCAGCGGTTCGGCGGGCATGTCGGCGACCGAGGCGACGACCCTGCCCGTAATCACGGTGCCGCCGGCGACGGCTGCGGTCGGCGTGGGTGCGACGGCGACGTTCTCGGTCACGGCGAGCAGTTCGCTGCCGTTTACCTATCAGTGGCTGCGCAACGGGTCGCCGCTCACCGGCGAAACCAGATCCACCCTTACCATCGTCAACGCGCAGGCCGCCAACGAGGGCAACTACAGTGTGCGGCTCACGAGCGAGCTCGGCTCGGTCACGAGCGGCTCCGCCGCGCTGCTCGTCGGTGCCGCGCCCGGCTTCGCGGGAGCTTCGACCCTCGGGCAGTTGGTCGGCGGTGTTTACGATGGTGCGTTCACCGTCGAGGGGGCGACGGCGAAAACGATGCTCGTGCGCGCGCTCGGGCCGGCCCTCACGGTGGCGGAGGCGCTCGCCGATCCGCGTGTCGAGATCGTCGCCGCCGCGACCGGCACGGTCGTCGCATCCAACGACGACTGGCAGAGCGCCGCCAACGCGTCGCAGGCCCAGCAGATCGCCAATCAACTCGGACTCACCGCCCTGACGGCGGGCAGCAAGGACGCGGCGATTCTTGTCCCGTTGAACCCGGGAACGTATCGCGTGCGGATCGGTGGACCCTCGGGTGCAACCGGCCGCGCGGTGCTGGAGGTCTATGAGGCGGACACGGTGCCGCGGCTCGTTTACGCGGCGACCAATCTTTACCTGAATGCGGCGACGGGCACGGTGAACTTCGTCACGAGCCTGCCGCCCGCCGGGCGCAGTTATCTCGTGCGCGCGCTCGGGCCCTCGCTCGGCAGCGTGAGTGCGCTCGCCGATCCGCGCCTTCTCGTGCGCAGCGGTGCCACGCCGCTCGCGCAGAACGACGACTGGGGCGGGACGGCGGAGTTGGTCGCCGCCGCGACGACCGCGGGCGTGTTGCCCCTCGCGCCGGACAGCAAGGACGCCGCGGCGATCGTCGTGCCGCCCACCGCGAGTCCGCTGGCGGTGGACGTCTCGGGCCCGGCGGGCGCGAGCGGTTTTGTCTGGATCGAAGTGTGCGAGGTCGACGCGGCGCGGGCCGCGACCGCAGCGCCGGCGATCCTCGTCGGCCCCGAGCGCCGGACGGTGGCGCCGGGCGACAGCGTGAGCTTCGGCGTGGTCGCGGTCGGCAAGCCGGGCCCCACCGTGCAGTGGCGGAAGGGCGGCTTGCCGCTCGCGGGCGCGACAGGCGGCGTGTTTCGTATCGGTGCCGTCACGACGGCGGATGCGGGGCTCTACGACGCCGCGGTGGGCAATGGCACGCAGTCGGTCACGAGCGCGTCGGCGCTGCTCGAGGTCGTGACTGCGACCCAGGCGCCGGCGAGCGGTGGCTACACCGCGGGGGCGCCCCTTTCGATCGGGAACCAGTTTGGCACGACCGCGACGGGCCGCTCGCTCTCCTGGGATGTCGTGCTGCCGACGGGGTGGTCGTTGGTGAGCGACAACAGCACGGCGACCGCGAAGCCCGCGGCAGGCGCGACCGGCACGCTGCGCTGGAGCTGGAACACGGTGCCCGACGCGGGCGTGGCGTTTACCTATACGCTGCAGGTGCCGGCGACGGAGACGGCACTGCAGATCCGCCCGCTCAACGTCGTGCTCACGCTCGGGGGCAACGGGCCCACGACCTTGTTCAGCCCGCGCCCGGGACCGCTCCGCATCCTGCCGGCAAATCTGCCGCACTCCGCGGATGCCAACGGCGATTTCCGCGTGAGCCTGCTCGAGCTGACGCGCGTGATCGAACTCTTCAACACGCGCAACAACTCGGTGCGTTCGGGAGCCTACCGGGTGGATGCGGCGGGCGAGGATGGCTTCGCGCCCGAGACGGCGCGGACCGCCGGCGTCACGGCGGTGCTCGCGCGCTACCACGCGGCGGATTCCAACCGCGATGGCAGCATCGGGCTCTTCGAGCTCACGCGCATGATCCAGCTCTACAACGTGCGCAACGGCAGCGTGCGCACGGGAGTCTACCGCGTGCAGAGCGGGAGCGAGGACGGCTACGCGCCGGGGAGCTGAGGCGACAGGCCGGCGGCGGAGAAAGAAAAGCCCCGCGCGGGAAATTCGCGCGGGGCAGAAGGGGAAGCGGCGGTCGCGGGGCCGGCGCTCAGGCGAGGAGCTGGCGCAGTTCCTTCAGGTGACGCGGCACGGCGACGGCGGGATTCTCGGGGGCCTCGTATTCGAGCACGACCCAGCCCTGGTAGCCCTTGTCGCGCAGGATCTGGACGAAGCGTTTCAGGTCGGCCGGGTTTTTCTTCTTCGTGCTGTGATCGGCGAGCTCGACCTTGAGCTGGACGTTGAGCGTGTAGGGCACGCAGTCGGCGAAATCCTTGTAGGGATCCGCGGTGCGGAAATTACCCGAGTCGAGATTGATGCCGACCCACGGGTTGTTCACCGCCTGCACCATCGGGATGAGCGTGGCGGCGCTGCCGATCGAGTCGTGATTCTCGAGGCCGAGGAAGATGCCGCGCTTGGCCGCGTAGTCGCCGCACTCCTTGAGTTTCTCGACCACGATCTTGTCGGCCTGCTCGCGGGAGAGGTCCTTGGCCGCATCCCGCGGAATGTTGCCGGCAAAGACGCGGATGTGCGGGGCGCCGAGGAGGAGCGCGCGGTCGATCCACTTCTTGGTCGCGGCGACCTCTTCCTCGAGCTTGGGCCCGCGGGGCAGGGAGAAGTTGTTGCCGATCGCGGTGCCGCTGATCGTGACGCCGCGGACGAAGGCGTGGCGCTTCACCTTGAGCAGGTAATCGTCGGTCTCCTCGTCGAAGAAATAGCTCGTGAGCTCGGCGCCATCGAGGCCCTGCTCCGCGCAATAATCGAGGAAGCGGAACATGTTGGTCGCCTTGGCGGGATCGAGTTTGGCGTTCTTCTTTCCGCGCATCATCGGGAACGTCTCGCGGAACGAGTAGGCGGCGAGGGAGAGCAGCAGGCGGGGCTTGCCGGAGCGGCTGATGAGCGGCGCGCCGGCGGGGGCGGCGCGGACGGCCAGGGGTGCGGCGCCGGCGGCGAGGCCGACGGCGGCGGAGAACTTGAGGAAGTCGCGGCGGGTAACGGTGTTCATTGGAGCGGGTGAAGGTTTGGCCGTCGGGAGGAGGCGAGTCGAGGCGCGGTTGCTTCCCGGACGGCGGGGCGGAGCCCAATCCGGGGTGGGGTGGACGGCGCCGCCAGGACCCGTGCGGGCGTAGTCTCGAGCGTCCGCGTGGCGACGAGGTGAAATTTTCCGTGGGATAAAAAGTTCGCTGGATTTGCCGCTTCCAGGCGTTACATCAACCGCTTGAACCTTACCCGGCGTCTCACCTGCGGAGGCGCCTTGACCCAAGGACCAAGACCATGACCTCAACCCCTGAAGGAAAGGCGCCGCGTTGTCGCGTCGCTAAAAGCATCGTGCACACCGTGCTGCTGGCGACCGCCGTCTGCGGTGCGTTGCCGGCCACACGCCTCGCCGCGCAACCCGCGGCCGCCGCGTCGGGCGGCGTGATCATCGGCAGCGTGACCAACAAGACCACCGGCAACGGCCTCGAAGGCGCGATCGTGGAGATCAAGTCCCTCGGCCTCAGCGCCCTGGTCGACAAGACCGGCCGCTACCTCCTCAATGCGCCCAGCGGGGCCCATGAGCTGACGGTGACCTACACCGGCCTCGACTCGCAGACCTCCCAGGTCGTGGTCACCGCCGCGGACCGCGCCGTGCGGAATTTCGAGCTCACGAGCAGCATCTACATGCTCGATGCCTTCAAGGTGGCCGGCGAGCGCGAGGGCAATGCGGCCGCGATCACCGCGCAGCGCAATGCCGACAATCTCAAGAACGTCGTCTCGATGGACGCCTACGGCAATCTGCCGAACCTCAACGCCACCGAACTCGCGATCCGGCTCCCCGGCGTGACCTTCGGCAATCCCGGCGACGAGGTGGTCGAGGTGGTGTCGGTCCGCGGCATGGGCGCGGGCATGACCACGATCACGATCGACGGCGGCATGATGTCGTCGTTCAGCGCCGAGAACCGCAACACGCGCATGACGGCCTTCACCGGCGCGATGTTCGAGCAGCTCGAGGTCGTGAAGGGCCACACGCCCGACAAGGGTGCCGACTCGCTCGGCGGCACGATCAACTTCAAGACCCGCTCGCCGCTGAACATGAAGGAAAAGCGGCGCATCAGCTACAACGCCTCGGTGAGCACGATCCCGACGTGGGTCGACCAGGTGCCGATCCGCGAGAAGCACCGCAGCCACCCGCTGTTCAACGGCGCCTACATCGAGAAGTTCCGTATCTTCGGCGCGAGCGAGGAGAACCTCGCGCTGTCCGTGAACATGTTCTACTCGGAAAACGCCTTCGGCTTCTTCCGCAGCCAGCGCGACTACGCGCAGAACAACAATTATCCGGGCTACGTGTGGGACTACCGCACGACGGACAATTACAACAACCGGAAGCAGATGAGCATTAACACCAAGTGGGACTACCGCCTCTCGGTGAATTCGCTGCTGAAGCTCAACATCATCGTCAACGACGCGCCGGAGCCGATGCGCCGGCAGTATCAGACCCGCGCCTTCGCCGGCAGCGAGACCACGGTGCCGAGCGCCACCTCGGGTGTCGTCCCCGGTGCGTTCACCAACCGCGTCACGGTCGTGCGGGCCAACGCTCCCGCCGCCAACGCCAATCCCGGCACCGCGCCGACGGCGGCGATCGACGTGACCTCCACGCTCATCAACCGCAATCAGCGCCTGCGCCACGCCGACATCGGCGGCGAGCACAACTTCGGCCGCTTCGAGATCGACTGGGCCGGCCTCTACAGCCTCACGCGCTACCGCACCCTCGGCGCGGAAGGCTCGCTCACCAACCGCATCGGTGGCGTGCCGTTCATCGGGCCCAATGGCCTGACCGGCACCGGCCTCAACACCATCGTTGGGCCCAGCGGCGAGATGGGCGTGGGTTGGATCCTCGACCGCACCGCCTCGGATCTCTACCCGAAGTTCATCCAGAACGGCGGCCTCGATTTCACCAATCCCGCCAACTACCGCCCGACGCAGAACGGCCTCAGCACGGGTGCCGGCAATCTCCAGCAGCACCGCGTGCGCGATGTGCGCGGCAACATCCGCTACCGCGTGCCCACCGATGCGTTGAACCTCAACCTCAAGACCGGCGGCCAGGCGCGCGAGCAGACCGTCAGCATCTGGAACACCAACCGCCGCTGGAGCTACATCGGCCGCGATGCGCTCCCGACCGATCCGTCGATCCGCCTTTGGGACGAGATCTACACCGGCCGCAAGATCCCGACCTGGGAAGGCGCGATGTTCATCCAGAACGGTCAGCCGACCAACCCGGCGCTGTGGCAGGAGGACCGTTACTTCTACGAGCAGAACCGTCTGGCGAACAACTACCGCATCCAGGAGACGGCTTACGCGACCTACGGCATGGCGCAGGGCCGCTGGCGCAACAACGGCTTCCTCGGTGGTGTGCGCTGGGAGCGCACCGACACGGTGTCAAAGGGTTATCTCCGTTCGCGCCGTCTCAGCACGACGGCCGAGCAGCTCGCCGATCCGGTCGGCGCCGCCATGCGCGACTACGGCAACAACTGGACCGTGCTGCGCGGCAGCTACAACGACTTCTTCCCGAGCATCCACCTGTGGCGCGACGTCACGCCCGACCTCAAGATCCGCGGCGCGTGGTCCACGAGCTTCGGCCGTCCCTCGATGGGCAATGCCCGTCCGACGATCGCGATCGATGAGGGCAACCAGCGTATCACCGTCGGCAATCCCGCCTTGCTCCCGCAGTTCGCCAAGAACTACGACCTGAACCTCGAATACTACTTCAAGCACGCCGGCACGCTCTCGATCGGCTGGTTCCACAAGACCATCTCCGACTACATCGTCTCCAACGTCGAAGTCGGCACCGTGCCCACCGGTCCGGACAACGGCTACGACGGCGAATACGGCGGCTTCGCGATCCGCACGACCCAGAATGCCGGCCAGGCGGTCGCCCAAGGCTGGGAGTTCAGCTACCTGCAGCAGCTGCGTTTCCTGCCCGGCCTGCTGAAGGGACTCAGCATCAATACGAATTACACGATCATCAACACGCACGGCGACTTCGGCGCGATCGGTGCCCGCCGCGAAAACGGCCAGGTCCCCGGCTTCATCCCGCGCTCGGCCAACGTCCGCCTCTCCTGGCGGCACCGGAAGTTCGGTGCGAGTGCACTCTACAACTACACCGCGACGCACATCCGGTCGTTCAACGCCACGCAGCCGTCGCGCAACCAGTATATGTTCAAGCGCGAGCAGTATAACCTCGGCGTGGAATACGACCTCCTGCCGAACCTGAAGCTCACGCTCGACGTCTCGAATGCGTTCAACGAGCCGCAGACCTACTACCGCGGCATCCCGGACCAGCTCGAGACCTTCCTGATGCAGGGGCCGAAATACACCATCGGCGTCCAAGGTCGCTTCTGACCCGGCGCCCGCGTCCCGCTCTTTGACCTGCGCCGCTCCCATCCGGGAGCGGCGCTTTTTTTTGCCGGCCCGCCGGCGAACGCGGCCGCTCGGCCTCCGAGCCATCTGTGCGCTTGACGGCGTGGGGCGCCGGGCGCGGCATGGCGCGCCATGAAGCTTGGAGTGGACGTCCTGCTCGAAAAGGGTGCCGGCATGCTGCGCGGGAAGCGGGTCGGTCTGATCACCAACCCGACCGGCGTGGATGGGCAGTGGCGCAGCATCGTCGACCGGCTGCGCGCGACGGAGGGCGTGCAACTGGTCGCGCTCTACGGCCCGGAGCACGGCGTGCGCGGCAATGCGCAGGCCGGCGAGTATGTGCCGTTTTACTTCGACGCCTCGTTCGGCCTGCCGGTGTTCAGCCTCTACGGGCAGTCGCAGAAGCCCCCGGTCGACATGCTGCAGAACATCGACGCCTACATGCGCAGCTACGACACGCAGCACACGGGCAAGACCGTCGAACGCGCGATGCTGGGCGGCGTGGAGGTGATGGTCTTCGACCTGCAGGATGTGGGCACGCGCGTCTACACCTACGTCGCCACGATGGCGTATGCGATGCAGGCGGCGGCCGAGGCGGGGATTCCGTTCGTCGTGCTCGACCGGCCGAATCCCATCGGCGGCACGCTGCTGGAAGGGCCGATGCTCGAGTATCCGGAACACAGCTCGTTCATCGGGCTCTACCCGGTGCCGCTGCGGCACGGGATGACCGCGGGCGAATTGGCGCGCTGGTTCAACGCCCGTTATCTGCCGCGGCCGGCGGATCTCACGGTGGTGCCGATGGCGGGCTGGCGGCGCGAGTGCTGGTTCGACGAGACGGATGCGCCGTGGGTGATGCCGTCGCCCAACATGCCCACGCTCGCGACCGCCACGGTGTATCCGGGGCAGGTGCTGCTGGAGGGGACGAATCTGTCGGAGGGCAGGGGGACGACGCGGCCGTTCGAGCTCTTCGGCGCGGCGTGGATCGACGGGTTTGCGCTGGCGCGGGCGCTGAATGCGCGCGGGCTGCCGGGCGTGGCGTTCCGCGAGGCGTGGTTCACGCCCACGTTTTCGAAATTCGCCGGCGAACGCTGCGGCGGGTGCCAGCTGCACGTGACCGACCGCGCGCGGTTCCGGCCGGTGGCGACGACGCTGGAGATTCTCCGCGTGGTCCGGGAGCAGCCCGGTGCCCGGCTCGAACTGCATGCGGACTATTTCGACAAGGTGATGGGCACGGCATCGGTCCGGCTCGGCTTCGAACGGGGCGACGCCACGGCGGCGCTCGCCGGCCGCTGGAGCGGCGAGCTCGCGCAGTTCGCGCAGGAGCGGCGGGAGTATCTGCTGTATCCGTGAGGCGGCGACGCGGGCCCTTGTGCGGGGCCGGAAAAAGCGAAGGCCCCGGTTGTGAGCCGGGGCCTTGAGCTTGTGCCAACTAGCGGGGGTTGCATCCGGGGCAACCACCCCGGCCGGGGCCTCCGCAGGGTCCGCCCGTCTTGCTTAGCCTGGCCGCCGATTTTCGCGGCGGCCAGGATTGGGCAATTCAGGACTATCCCTGGGAGGTTGCTTAGCCGATGAGGCGGAGAGCCGACTGGGCGCTCTGGTTCGCCTGCGAGAGCATCGCGGTGCCGGACTGCACCAGAATGTTCCAGCGTGCGAGCTGGGTCGATTCCGTTGCGACGTCCACATCCGTGATGCGGCTCGAGGCGGCCTCCATGTTTGCCTTGTTGACCGCGAGCAACTCCGCCGCGAACCCGAGGTGGCTCTGCTCGGCGCCGTTTTCGGCGCGGAACGTTGCCACATTCTTGATCGCATCGGTGATGTTCGCGAGGGTGATGTCGCCCAGCGAGTCGACCGAAGAGGCCGTGAGCACACCGACACCGCTGCCGGTGCTGGTGAGATTACGTCCGCTGATCGTCACGCTGGTCTGCGCGTCTTCGGTGATGTTCACCGAGATGGACGAGCTGCCGAACAGGCTTACCGTGTTGAAGTCCTCGCCGGCGATGTCCGTGAGCTGCGACTGGAGTTCGGTGAATTCCGAGTCGTAGTTCGCGAGGTCGCTGGTGCTCTTGGTGGGATCGGAGTAAAGGGTCTTCAGCTCGCTCATGCGATCGAGGACCTTTGCCGCCACCTTGAGGGCGCCGTCTTGCGTCTGGAGGAACGAGACGGTGTTGCCGATGTTCGTCGCAACCGCGCCTTGACGGCGGGCGGCGGCGGACAACTTGACCGAGACCGCGAGACCACCGGCATCATCCGAGGGATTCACGATCTTGGAGCCACTCGACAACCGGTTAAGGCTGCGTTGCAGCGAGGCATTCGAAGCGGCGAGGTTGTTGGATGCAACGGTGGCCGCGTAGTTGGTATTAATCACGACTGACATGGTATCGTTTCCTTGATGAGTGCGACTGTCCGTCGTCGCCACGTATCCGGAATTGGCAGCGCCGGATCGCGCCGTCTGCGGCTTGCGCCGCAAAGTGTTTCGGGCACGCAACCGCAATGCAGCGCGCCCACCTGGGGTGTGTTTCAAGGAACCGCTTCCTGACCTGACTGACTTTCAAACAACGGCGGATTCGGGCTCCGCTCGCCCTGCGGGGTTGCCCCCGCGACCTGAAAAGAACGCTCTGACAAGAACTGGCCTTTGGCCCCATGCCCGAGACAGACAACCGTGCTAACCCGGGGCCGTGGGCGGGATGACTGGTCCCGCGCCCGGCGGACCACCGGCCCGGGATCAGCCGAGGAGCTTCAGTGCGATCTGCGAACTCTGGTTCGCCTGCGAGAGCATCGCGGTGCCCGACTGGACCAGGATGTTGAAGCGGGCGAGCTGCGTGGATTCGCTCGCGACGTCGACATCCGTGATCCGCGACGCGGCGGCCTCGAGATTCGCCTTGTTGACCGTGAGCAGTTCGGCGGCGAAGCCGAAGCGGCTCTGCTCGGCGCCGTTCTCGGCGCGGAAGGTGGCGACGTTCTGGATCGCGACCGTGATGTCGCTGAGATCGATGTCGGCGAGGGAATCGACCGTGGTCGCGACCAGCGCGCCGATGCCGGTGCCGGTGGAGGAGAGGTCGCGGCCCTGGATCGAGACGACCGTGGCGTTGTCCTCGGTGACGGCCACCGAAAGGTCCACCGTGCCGAAGAGACTGACCGTGTTGAAGGCCTCGGTGGTGAGGTCGTCGAGCTGGGTCTGCAGCTCCTGGAACTCGGAATCGTAGTTGCCGAGGTCGGTCGAGTTCTTGGTCGGATCGCTGTAGAGGGTCTTCAGCTCGCCCATGCGGTCGAGCACCTTGCCGGCGACCTTGAGCACGCCGTCCTGCGTCTGGAGATACGAGATGGCGTTGCCGATATTCGTGTTCACCGCGCCCTGACGGCGGGCGGCGGCGGTCAACTTCATCGAGACTGCGAGACCGCCGGCATCGTCGGCCGGGCTGACAATCTTGGAACCGCTCGAGAGGCGGTTGAGGCTCTTCTGCAGCATCTGGTTCGATGCCGCGAGGTTGTTCGAGGCCACCGTGGCCGCGAAGTTGGTGTTGATGACAACTGACATGGTGATCTTCCTTGATCCTTGAGCGTGACGTCCGTGTCACAGTCGTAACCGGGGGAGCGGCTCCGGTTCGCGCCGGTCTCGGCAATCCTTTGCTTCGACAGAGCTGCTATCGTCGCGGCGCGAGTAAACCTTTACGCGAAAGCGCAAGAATTATTTTCAGGTTTCCTGAAGTTTTTTCTAAACCATCGGGCGCTCAAGCCGACTGCGCGCGTGCCGATGAATAGGGCACAGGGCCATTGCGCCCGCACACCTTCACTCCACTCATGGCCAACGGATTCCAGGTCGCAGGACTCGCCTCCAACTTCGATTGGAAGAGCTTCGTCGACCAGATCATGGACCTCGAGCGCGCCCCCGCCGCCCGCCTCGAGAAGGAAAAGAGCACCAACAACACGCAGGCCAGCCTTCTCTCCACGCTCACCACGCGGTTCGAGTCCCTCCAGACCTCGGCCAAGGCCCTCGGCGCCATCACCACCTTCGGCAAACGCAGCGCCTCCTCGACCACCGCCGACTCGACCTGGAGTGCGACCGCCGCGGCGGACACCGCGACCGGGTCCTACAAGATCGCCGTTTCCCAGGTCGCCACCGCCGCCAGCCTCCGCGGTTCGAGCGACATCGCGCGTGGCCTCAATCCCTCCGGCTCCGATGTCTCCGGTCTCACGCTCGCCAACCTCCCGATCGGCCAGGCCGTCACCGCGGGCACCTTCACCGTCAACGGCGCCAAGGTCACGGTCAGTCTCACCGATTCGCTGCAGGACGTGTTCAACGCGATCTCGACCGCCACGGGCGGCAACGTGACGGCGGCCTACAGCTCCGCCGGCGACACCGTGAGTCTCACCGCCGCCTCGGGCGAGGTCATGCTCGGCGCCGGCAACGACACCAGCAACTTCCTCCGCGCGCTCAAGCTGGGCAACAACGGCACCGGCACGGTCGCCAGCTCCGCCCGCCTCGGCACGGTCAAGACCACGGCCGCGCTCTCCGCCGCCAACCTCTCGACCGCGATCACCGCGGTCGACGGCAACGGCGCCGGCAGCTTCTCGGTCAACGGCGTGACGATCAGCTACGACGTCGACACCGATTCGCTCACCACCGTCCTCAAGCGCATCAACGATTCCTCGGCCGGCGTGAGCGCGAGCTACGATTCGGTGAACGACCGCGTCGTCCTCGCCAACAAGAGCACCGGCGACCTCGGCGTCTCCGTGAGCGAGAGCGCCGGCGGGCTGATGGGCGCGCTTGGGCTGACCAGCGGCACCACCTTCACGCGGGGCAAGAACGCCGAATTCCGCATCAACGACGGCGATCTGCTCAGCAGCGCCAGCAACGCCCTCGACTCCTCCGCCCACGGCATCGAAGGCCTGGTGGTCGAGGTCGACTCCCAGGCGACCCAGACGATCTCCGTGGCCGCCGACACGAGCGCGATGCGCGCCAAGCTCGACGCCTTCATCTCGGACTACAACGCCCTCCAGTCCTTCATCGAAACCAACACCAAGGTGTCGACGGATGCCAAGGGCAAGGTGTCCGCTGCCGCCCTGTCGGGCAACCGCGAGCTGCAGGACTGGGCGCGTTCGCTGCGCTCGATGGCGTTTGCGTCCGTCACCGGCGGGACCGGCTCGATCGCCCGGCTCAACGACCTCGGCATCGACTTCAAGGCCGCCACCAACGAACTCGAGATCAAGGACGAGACGAAGCTCGGCGATGCGCTCGCGGACGCGACGAGCGACGTGACGTCGTTCTTCACCACCGGCTCGACCGGCTTCGCGGCGAAGTTCGATTCGTTTCTCGACACCGTGGTCGGGCTGAACAACGCCCAGAAGGAACGCATCAACACGACGAACACCAAGCTCGACGAACAGATCGCCGCGATCGAGCGGCGGCTCACCCAGCAGCGTGCGGTGATGGAGTCGGCCTTCATCGCGATGGAGACGGCCCAGTCGAAGATCAAGCAGCAGCAGACCGCACTCGACGGCATGGTCTCGTCCTTCAGCAGCTCATGAGTCGCGTCGCCACCTCCCCGTCGCCCGTGGCGCGCAGCTGCCGGCCGGCGAAGTTATCCGCGGTCGCCTGCGCGGGGCTGCTCGCGGCGCTCGCCGCGTGCGCCGGCTGCGCCCAGCCCGGTCACTTCGACCGCGCCCGCACCGGACCGCTCTTCACGCCGACCAATGTCTATGCCGAGCCCAGCCTCAGCGGGCTGCGCCGTGTGGTCGTGCTGCCGGTCTGGTCCGGGGACATCGCACCCTCCGAGACCGCGGCGGGCCTCGACGCCACCGTCGTGCTCGCGCTGCAGCAGCAGAAGCGCTTCGAGGTCGCGCCCGTCTCGCGGGACTGGATGCGCCGGCGTTTCCGGGCCGAGGCGGTGTCGTCGGCCGGGGCGTTGCCCCACGATCTGCTCACGGTGCTGAAGCGGGAGTTTGCCGCCGAAGGTGTGATCTTTGTGGATCTGACGACCTATCAGCCCTACCGCCCGATCGGTATGGGTTTCCGGGCGAAACTCGCGCCGATCGACGGGTCGCGCCTGATCTGGACGTTCGACGAGGTGTTTCTCTCGGATCACGCCCCGGTGGCCAACTCGGCCCGGAATCATTTCCTCGAGGTGGAAGGCCAGGTCCCGGTCGACATGACGCACGGCGTGCTGCAGTCGCCCACGCGCTTCGCCCAGTATGCGGCCGCGGCGATGTTCGCCACGCTGCCGCCGGTGGAGCACCCGATTCTCGCGGCCGGCGTGAAACGCTAAAGTTTCGCCCGCTCTGGCCGATTATTTGCTCAATTCAACGGCGTTCCCTGTAAACCAACCATCAGCGGCTGACCGTTTCGCCTAACCGAAAAAAGCCAATGATCTCATCAACTTCATCCACGGATCGCACCGTTCGTCCGGAGCTCGTGGCGTCGGCAGGACCGGCCGGAAGCCGGCCGGCAGCGCCGCGTCCGGACCGGATCTCGACCGAAAATGCCGTCTTTCTCCACGCGGAGCTCGAGCGGCAGCCCGAAGTCCGACCCGAAGTCGTGGCGCGCGCCAAAGAACTGGCGGCGGATCCCCATTACCCCTCCTTCGAAATCCTGAAGAATGTGGCGGGCCAGATCCTGGCCTCGCCCGATCTCAGCGAGATCGAAGCCTGAACTCCGGCCCATGGTCGCCTCCGGTTATGCGCGAACCTATCGCGCCAACGCGGTTCTGACCGCGAGCCCGGGACAACTCGTCCTGATGCTTTACGATGGGGCCCTGAAAGCGATGGATCTGGCGCGCGAAGCCCTGCAGAACGCGCCCGAAAATCCCCGCAGCATCGAGACGATCAACACCCAGCTGCAGAAGGCCCAGGCCATTCTCTCGGAACTGCAGAGCGGTCTGAATCTCGAGGCGGGCGGTGAATTCGCGCGCACGATGCACCGCCTTTACGACTACCACAACCGCCGCCTCCTCGAGGCCAATATCCGCAAGGATGCCGGCCCGATCATCGAAGTGGAGCGGCTGGTCCGGGAACTGCGCGATGCGTGGGCCCAGATGCTCGCGCAGCAGGACACCACGTCCGTCGAGCGCGTGCGGGGCGTCGCCTGAGGGGTCATGCACGATCCGCGGCAACGCACCTTCCGGCTCGTGGGCGCGATCGAGGATCTCGTCGCGCAGGAAGCCCTTGCGTTGCGCGCCGGCGAATTCTCCCTCGCCGGCGAACTCGCCGGCCGCGTCGCGCCGCTGATTGCGGATCTCGCGGCCAATCCGGCCGCGCAGAGCGTGCTGCGGGCGGATCGCGATCTCCAGGGCCGCATCCGCGCCGTGCAGACGATGCGCCGCGCGAGCGGCGAATGGCTCGAGTCCGAGATGGAGCGCGTGGGCGCCGGCTTGCACGAGACCTCCGCGGCCCAGGGGCGCGTGGCGCGGATCGCTCCGGTCTACGGCGGCGGTCCCGCGGTGCCGACGAGCCGGCTCAACTACGTGGGTTGATCGTGGCCGGCGCGGCGCGCCGACCGGTCAGTCGAAGAGCCGGCTGCGGTTGAAGCGCCAGAGCGCGAGACTCATCACGCCGACCGCGATGCCCACGAGCACGCCGAGCGTCGGCAGCAGCTGGACCAGCGAATGTCCGGCCCACAGCACCTGCGTGAAGCCCTCCAGCGACCAGTAGACCAGGGTGAACCGCGCGACCTCCTGCATGACGGGCGGCATGAAGCTGATCGGGAACCACGCGCCTCCGCACGCACTCATCGTGAGCACGAGAAAGGTCGCCAATCCGCTCGCGGCGGCCGGCGTCGCGGTCAGCGACACGATCAGCATGCCGAAGGCGGTGCACGCCGCCGCCGCGGCGGTCGAGACGATCACGAGGTTCCCGAAGTTCGCGAACACCTCGATGCCGTAGAGCAGGCGGCCGGCGAGAAACAGGACGGTGAGCTGCACCAGCCCGAGGCCGACGCCGAAAAGGAATCGGCTCCAGAGCAGGTGCGCGCGCCGCACGGGCATCGAGAGCAGGCGGAGAAAAATGCCGGTCTTCTTTTCGTCGAAGAACGCGGTCGCGGAGCCGCTGAGGGCGAAGAGCAGAAACATGATCGCCCAGCCGCCCACGAGCCGCGTGGCGGCCGGGCTCTGCACTTTTTCCCCGACGACCGTCTGCGTCTCGATCTTCACGATCTCGGCGAGCGCCTCGCGGGCCCGTGACTTCGCGGTGGGGGCACCGGCGGCCGCGTTGGTTGCCGTGCCGGCCGACCCGAAGCCGAAGTCTCCGCGCTCGATCTGACGGCGGATCGTCGCCGCGTCCCCGCCGAAGGCCTGGGCAATGGCTTTGGCGAGCACGTCGTTGAACTGATCGAGCCGGGCGGCGCCGATGTAGCGGCGGGCCTGTTCCTGCATCGCCTGCCCGAGGAGGTCCGGCACGTTGGAGAAGATCGCTTTCTGCAGGAGGCCGTTGACGGTCTGGCTCTCGATCTCGTTCTGCGGGTTGGCGAGGATGCGGAGCCGGATGCCGATGCCGTCGGGGCGCAGCAGGTCGGACGGAATCACGAGTGCGAAACGCAGCTGGTTGTCGCGCATCGCGGCGAGCACATCGGCTTCGGTGAGCGGGCGCTCGGTCTGGTCGGGATTGAGGTGCGCGGTCTGCACCCGGAAGGCCTTCTCGCTGCGCAGCGCCTCGGTGAGTTGGCGGCCGGCGCCGTTCGCCGATTCGTCGACGATGGCGAGTCGGATGCCGCTCGGGCCGGTCTCCTTGCGGTTGAGGCCGAAGACGTGCCCGAAGATGTAGATCAGGGCGATCGGCACGAGGAAGGTGAGGCTGACGGCGGCGCGGTCGCGGGTGAAGTTGACGATGTCCTTGCGGATCAGGGTGAGGAGCGTGCGCATCGGGGGAGCGGGCTTATTCGCGGAGGGTGCGGCCGGTGAGATGGAGGAAGAGCGCCTCGAGGGTGGGGCGCTCGTGGTGGAAGAGCCGGGCCGGCAGGCCGGCGGCTTCGGCAAGCGTGTAGAACTCCGACATCCGCGCCCCGGCGCGCGGCCGGAAACGCAGCGTGCCGTCGCCGCCCGTCACCGTGCCCAACGGCGCAAGGTGGCCGGCGAAGTCCTTCGTCTCCGGGGCATCGGGAAACGAAATCTCATCCTCGAACGGCAGCCGGCCGAGCAGGTCGTCGAGCGTGCCGAGCGCGAGGATCCGCCCGTGGTCGATGATGCCGATGCGCGAGCAGAGCCGGGTGGCTTCCTCCATGTAGTGCGTCGAATACACGATCGTGAGCCCCGCGCGGTTCAGCCGCTCGAGCAGCTCGAAGATCGCGTTGCGCGACTGCGGATCGATGCCGACGGTGGGCTCGTCGCACAGGAGCAGCTTGGGCCGGTGGAGCAGGGCGGCCACGAGATTGAGCCGGCGCTGCATGCCGCCGGAGAAGGTCTTCACGGCGTCGCGGCCGCGGTCGGCGAGTTGCACGGATTCGAGGCCTTCGGCGATGCGCCGGCGCAGCTCGGTGCCGCGGAGTCCGCAGAGTTCGCCGAAGATCCGCAGGTTCTGCTCCGCGGTCAGATCCTCGTAGAGCGCGATCGATTGCGGGACGAAGCCCAGCGCGAGCTTGCCGGTGGCGTCGCCGCCGGCCAACGGACGCCCGTCGAGCGTGATCGTGCCGGCATCGGGCGTGCGCAGGCCGGCCACGAGCGACATGAGGGTCGACTTGCCGGCGCCGTTGGGGCCGAGGAGACCGAAGCATTCGCCCGGCTGGAGCGAGAGGGTGACGCCGTGGAGCGCCACGTGGTCGCCGTAGCGCTTTACGACCGAGTCGAGGTGCAGCATGCGCCGAGCAAAGCGCGGCGCATGCCGCCGGCGATGCTGCAGTCGTCACCGTGACTTTGGTCACGGTGCGGCCCGGCGCGGACCCGGGCGGGCGGGAGGCGTTTACTTCTTGATCGTGACCTTGCGCATCACGATCGGCGTCACGGGCGCGCTCATGTCGCCATCGGTGCCCATGCGCGTGGGCGAGTTCATCAGCGCATCCACGACCTCCATCCCGCGGAGCACCTTGCCGAAGATCACGTAGCTCGGCGGCAGCGGGTAGTCCTGATGCATGATGAAAAACTGGCTGGTGTTGGTGTTGGGGCCGCGGTTGGCCATCGCGACGAGCCCGCGCTTGTAGCCGCCGCGGTAGAGCGCGGAGCCGCGGTCGATCTCATCGGGGAACGTGCCGCCCCAGGCGCTCATGCCGCCGCGGCCGTCGCCCATCGGGTCGCCGCCCTGCATCATGAAGCCGCGGACGATGCGGTGAAACGTGAGCCCGTCGTAGTAGCCGTGTTCGGCGAGCAGGCGGAAGTTTTCCACGGCCTTCGGGGCGGCGTCGGCGAAGAATTCGATCTCGATCGTGCCCTTCTCGGTCTCGATGGCGGCGATCCGGCCGCCCGAACTCTTGGCGCCGGCGGGCACCTTGGGATTGCCGGACGTGGCCGGCGTGGCGGCGGGCGCGGGCGCGGCGGGGGCGCCGGAGGCCGCGGGGTCTTTCTTGCCGCAGCCGGCCGCGAGGAGGGCGAAGGCGGCGAGGAGAGGGAGGAGGCGGGACGGGAGGGCGGTGGGTCGCATTCGTCCGTTTGTTGAGGCCGCCGCCGGCGAGTCAAGAGACGGCTGGCGACTCGCCAAACGCGCGGCCGGCGCTCACGTTTCCCGCGCCATGCGTGCCCTGACCTGCCTCGTCGTCTCGCTTCTCGCCCTGAGTCCGGTGCCGGCCGGCGCCGCGGAAACGCCCGGGGCCAAGGCTGCGGCGGGCGAACGCGTGCTCTTCGACGGCCGGACCCTGGCGGGCTGGAAACTCTCGGGCTTCGAAGGGGAAGGCGACGTGAAGGTGGACCCGAAATTCCAGGGCGGCGGCCCGGCGATCGTGATCGGGAAGGGCGTCATGCTCTCGGGCATCACGTGGACGAGGGGCGGGGAACTGCCGCGGACGAATTACGAGCTCTCGCTCGAGGCGATGCGCGTGGACGGCGCCGATTTCTTCTGCGGGCTGACGTTCCCGGTGGGGAAATCCGCGTGCACGTTTGTCGTCGGGGGCTGGAGCGGGATGGTGGTCGGCATCTCGAGTATCGACGATGCGGACGCGTCGGAGAACGAGACGACGTCGGGCATGGATTTTGCGGACAAGCGCTGGTATCGCATCCGCGTGCGGGTGACCGACACGAAGATCGAGGCATGGATCGACGACGTGCAGAAGGCGGACGTGGAATGGCCGGGCCGGAAAATCGCGCTGCGCCCGGGCGACATCCAGCAGTCGCTCCCGCTCGGCGTCTCCAGCTATATGACGACGGCCGCGGTCCGGAATGTCCGGCTGAAGACCTGGTAAACGTGCGCCGGCCGCGGTCGGCCCCGCGCCGCGTGGAAGCGGCCTTGCGCCGTAGCGGCGGATGAGCCACGCGTTGTTCCCGCATGAAATTGCGCGACGTGATGCAGGCGCTGGCCGCGAAGGGCAGCGAATCGACCAAACGGATCTTCCTGAAGCACGGCGCCAAGGAGCCGTTTTTCGGCGTGAAGGTCGGCGACATGAAGCCGATCGCGAAGCAGCTCAAGGGACAGCAGGCCCTCGCGCTGGAACTGTATGCGACGGGCAACGGCGACGCGCAGTATCTGGCGGGCATGGTGGCCGACGGACGGACGATGACGCGGGCGCAGCTCGACCGCTGGGCGAAGACCGCGTCGTGGGACATGGTCTCGGGCACGACGGTGCCCTGGGTGGCGAGCGAGCATCCGGAGGGATTCGCGGCGGCGGCCGAGTGGATCGATGCGGCCGACGAGCAGGAGGCGCGCGCCGGCTGGGCGGCGTTGGCTGCGATCGTGACGACGTGGCCGGACGAGGCGCTGCCGATCAAGAAACTCGACGCGTTGCTGGCGCGCGTGGTGAAGGAGCTGCCGAAGGCACCGGACGGCGTG
>JACCDO010149585.1_pt1 | contig 19646 bp, 17 predicted proteins | sample 7446101 | NCBI WGS metagenome assembly JACCDO01 (sample SAMN15323440, study PRJNA562643) | freshwater metagenome | isolation source: river surface water | place: USA:Blue River Watershed | collected 2017-08-16
AGGAGCTCGGTTCCCCAGCACCCATCCATCTGAGCATGCCGTGCTCCTCGGATAGCCGTTCGATTATCCAACCAGTTTTTCCAATTATCAGCCCGTGGCCAGGATATTCGTCACGATGCTCTTTTGCAGGTAGCAGATCGGCGCTCAGGGATTTTGATCCGGCATCTATTACGGCGCTAGTTGCAGTTGGGCGACTAACTACGGTAGATAAAATTCGGACTGCACAACTTTGGAGGGTAGCGTTTCCAAGGGCAATTTGCCCCAGATCATTAAAAGCAAAAATTCCTGGTCTGATCTGATTCACCCCGGTGACAGTTGCGGCAACTCTGGCCGAGGCACTTGACCCCATCGAGACGCGAGAAATGTTAACTCCGGCGGAGTTGATTGCCTGGGACGTCTCTACCATCATCTCGGAAACCTTTTTTGCTGCGGCAATCATGGAGACCTTATCTGGCGCGCCATACACAGTACCTTCGTGCGTCATAACTCCAACAACTTTAATTCCTGGAATAGCGTCTATTGCCTGCGCAATCTTTGGTGCATCCTGTGGAAGAACTCCATCTCTGCCTAAACCCGTATCGATGATTAGAAGAACAGAGCAAACCTGAGAGTGAGCTGCAAAAACCTCGCCAATTGATTTTGCGCCAGCAACGCTATCCACGGCTAGAGTTAAATCAATTGAAGTTGAAAGAACCCGCGCGCGTTCAACCTTGCTAGCGCCAATAACTGGGTAAGCGACAGTGATTTTCTTTACTCCTGCATGGGCAAAGCCTTCGGCCTCACCGACTTTTGCAACACATAGGCCATCGCAACCTAGCTCCTGCTGCAGTAATCCAATTTCAGGTGTTCTATGTGTCTTGGCATGCGGCTGAAGAGATACCCCGTGTGATTGGCAAATTGTCAAAAGTTCATTGACATTGGCTTTAAAGATATCTATATCTAGAACCAATGAAGGTGTATCGATAAAGCCATTCAATTCGAATTCACCTGTGGTGAGCATCAATACAAAGTCCTTAGTTCCTCGGATACTTGTCGGGCCTCATCTTGGACGCAGGATCTCATTTTCTCTTTTGTAATGCGCTTGTCGGCTAGATAGCGTTTTGGAACCGTGGAGCTTATCGCTGCAACCACCTTTCCAGTTTTATCAGTCACCGGGGCTGCAACACAGTAGAAACGCTCAACAAGTTCACCGTTGGATTCAGAGTAGCCATTTGCCCTCACTCTACCTACTTCCTCCAAAAGCTCATCGAGACTGCCGATAGTCGCGCTGTTATACTTCTTAAACACGAGGTTTTTGAAGATATTCTTGATCTCTTCATCAGAGTATCCGGTCAGAAGAGACTTGCCGAGAGCCGTTGCTTGCGCAGGAAGTCGAACCCCCACTTTTGAGGGCAAGTCAAATGAACGATCAGATTTTATCTGTGCCAGATACAAAGCATCGACACCAGAGAGAACTGCTAAGTGAACTGCAGAGTGAAGATCATTCATAAGCTCAGTGATGTGACTTTCAGCAATCGAAATAAGCTGACTGCTATTTAAGTACTGCTGAGTTGATTCCCAGGCTTGAATTCCTAAAGTAAATCTATTTGACTTGGCATCAAATTCAATCCATTTTTCTTGCTGAATAGTTGATAAGAGAACAAAGAGACTACTCTTTGGAATTTCTAGATGCTTTTGAATTTCTGTGAAAGTTAAACCATTTTGATAGCTTGATAAAAGCTTTAAAATTTGCAAAGTGCGAACAGAGGATTTGACTTCACCTTGTGCTGACTCAGGCATGTCGTTTGATTCTCCCGTTCATATATATGAACAATCCGATTCAACTATGCTAGGTATAGTTGGGTGTCTATACAAGGGCTATAGTTTAATTTTTCTTGGGAGGATTCCTGCTGATGGTTTCGATGGGCTCTGACATTGCCGTAGATCTTCTCTCGGATAGGCTCTTTAATCCCAGACTGAGGAGTTTTGGACCGGGCAGAATTTCGGTAGAAAATGGCCTCGTCTCCAATATTGACTCTAGGGGCTTATCTTCAGATCCAGTAATCAGTAGAAAAACTATAGATTTATCTGGATTACTTGTGACCCCTGGATTAGTTGATTTCCATACCCACCTATTTCACGGCCAGGACTTAGGCGTTCATGCGGATACGTTGGTAAATCAAGGCGTAACTGCCGCCGTTGATGCCGGCAGCTCAGGAGCTCACCTGTTCCCGGCCTATAAAGAGTTGGTAATCGATAAATCTAAATTGCGTATTCAATCCTTTCTCAATATTGCGACGATTGGAACAACGAGTATTTTGCTGCAAGGTGAACTTAAGTCACCTGCCTACTCAAACGAGGAGGCAGCAATTGCGATGGCGCAAGCTTTCCCTGAAGAAATTATCGGGATAAAGGTCCGCGCCTCTAAAGATGTGGGTGGTGATTCAACTGTTGACGGACTGTTGAAGGGAAGATCCGCAGCAACCAAACTTGGCCTACCCCTGATGGTTCATCTGGGACCTGCGCCAGCGGATGTTGAATTTATCCTGGACCTTCTAGGTCCTGGCGATATTTTGACCCACGCGTATACCGGCTGGGTAGGCAACACCCTAGTAGCAGACTCAAAACCCCGGCCAGCTTTTATTTCAGCAAAAAAGCGTGGAGTTCTATTTGATATAGGACATGGAATGGGAGGCTTTGATTCAACTGTCGCAAAGGTGCTCATTGATCATGGTTTCTATCCAGACACGATAAGCACTGATGTACATACATATTCCAAAGAGAAGGTACTTGGACTTCCAGAGGTACTCTCAAAGTTTGTGGCCCTTGGGATGGAGCTTTCTGAAGTGCTAGTCCGTGCCACCTCTGCCCCTGCGGAATTCGGAAGGTTTAACAGCGCAGGTGTTGGCGCGATTGAAGTAGGCTCACAAGCAGATATTGCAGCTTTTGAATATTCTGAAGGCGAACATGTATTTAGCGATTGCCATGGCCATAGTTTTAAAGGAGACATGCGCCTGATTCCAGTATTTACCATGATAAATGGCGAAGTTCTCTACGATCGAGATGGTCGTGCTGGCAGATGAGTAGATTATTTAATACTTTTTAAAATCTCTTCTGAGTAAGCAAAAATGGCAGGCGCTCCACCTGTGTGCCAAAAGAGAGTTCTCTTGCCATCGGCTGGAAGATTCTTCAAGCTAGCTGCCGCTTTTGAAGTGTAGACAGGGTCCAATATCACGCCCTCATATCTTGCGAAATCAACTAGCGCAGAAAGGCTTTCTTTGGTGGTCTTTGAGTAACCTTCACCCACATGGGTAAAGTCTAGATTCATATCTGTAACATCAATTGAACCAAAATCAATCTCCAATAAAATACAGATTTCTTTCATCGATTCTAGAACTGTGGACTCAATTGGATATTCACCTGACAAGGGTGCTACCCCGATTACCTCGACATTTTCATAGCCCATCAATTTCAAGCCTAATAAAACTCCAATAAATGTAGCTCCAACAGCTGGCATTACGATTCTTTCTGGGAACTCATCTTCGGGAATTTGTTCGACCAGCTCGAGAATAGCTTTTAGGTATCCTAAACTTCCTAAGATTTCAGATTTTGGGTAAGTAATCAGGTATGGCCTTCGCCCTAGTGCCTCTAAAGATTCACTCAATTTCTTCTTCTGCTTTTCGTGAGCGCTTCCCAGCTCGCCCTCGAAATAAGTGATATTTGCGCCCAAAAACTGTGAAACCAAATGTGAACCAGTGTTCTTCTTTTGATTGTAATGATCACTTAGTACTAGATAGCAATCAAGATCATGCATGGCACAGGCAGCTGATACCTGGCGAGCATAATTTGACTGCAAAGCCCCACCGTGAACAATGCAATCTGCGCCCTGTTTAATTGCGTCGCCAAGTAGGAACTCGAGCTGTCTAGATTTGTTCCCACCAAAGGCGGGGCCAATCAGATCATCTCGCTTTACATATAAATCAAAACCCAACCCCCATTTCGATCTTAAATTGTCGAGCTTGTGCACCGGCGAAGCACCTTTACATAAAGTCAACTGCTCAAATCTAGAGAGGTATTCCTGGAGTAACCCCGCTGAAATCATCTAGCTACCTTCAAAGCGAAAGACTCTGGGTAGACGCTTGAGTAATGGCAATTCCTTATCTACCTCTCGATATTTGCAGATAGAGATAATCTCCTGGGTCCAACTTGGACTTACATCCTCATGCAGATATTCATGAAGCCTAGATTCACTTTCATAGTTGAAAACACCAAATATATGATCGCCATCTCGGAAGATTGAAAAGTTACTCATTCCGGCCAATCGGAGCTGCTCGGCTATTTCGTGCGGCACAGGGGAGTGCAGGTCGACATACCTTTGGCCCATTTCAGGCTCTAAAACTAGATGAAATGCCGCTTGGTTCATTAAAACCTCCCAAAAATGGATGGCTAAAAGTTAGCAGAATTGCTTGACACGTGGGGTTTCTCGGAGGAAAGTAAATGAAAAGTTTGTTCATATCCGTGAACAAAAAAGAGGAGTTCTAATGGAGAGTACAGAAAACGGTTCAAGTTTAAACTTGAACATAGATCGCCGTACATTACTCAAGTCCGTGGGTGTTGCAGGTCTCGCTTCTGCTCCACTTTTAAATAGTGGAATGATGTCAGCGGCTGAAGCGGCCGGTCAGACAATCAATTTCACTGCTTGGGAATATCAACCTGACACAATCAAGTCACTAGTTGCAAACTGGTCTAAGAAATCTAAGAACAAAGTCAACATCAGCTTCATCCCTAACGTTGGTTACACAGCCGGAATTCAGGCACGCCAACGCGGTGGAAAACCAGCAGATGTTTTTTATAACTTTGCTTACAACTCACAAAAATTCGTAAATCAAAAGTGGGCTGCTGATCTTCGCGGACTTCCGGGAGCAGAAAAAATGGTTGCAGAGATGTTCCCATCAGCTCGTAGCCGATTTGTAGCTGAAAACGGAGCAATTGTAAGTGCTCCATATTTCTCAGCTGTGCATATGCTGCAATACAACAAGAAGATGGTTGCTGCTGCAGGATTTAACAGCACTCCAAATTCACTTCAAGAGACATACGATCAATGTAAGAAAATCAAGGCAAACGGTGTTGAGTCCCCATATGTTGCGTATTGGGTAAAGGACTTCGTCGAAGAGTATCTACATGTGTACTTACTCGCTGGCAACGTTCAACCGTTTGATAACAAGGGCAATCCAATCTTCATGGATGACCCAAAGACACTCGATGTACTTAACTGGTGGCAGGCCATGTACAAGGATGGAATGACCCCTAAGTCAGTTCTCACTGATGATCCAGGAAAGCACACAAGCTCGATGGCCAATGGACAGGCTGCCTTCTACGCCCTTCACCATTACTTCCTACGCGATATTGTCGAAAGCAAGGGTCCTTCTTCAGGGGATATTGCACAGGCCAAGATCGTTGGCACTGGTGGAAAGACTCTACAAATGGGTGAAGTTATCCAGATGGGTGGAAAAGTCTCAGGGGCTAAGAAAGCAGCAGCTTGGGACTTCATGAAGACTTACGGATACAAGGATGCAAGTGGTCAATTCACCACATTCCAAAAGTGGGCAGCCTCCGGTGCGCTATGCGCTCCATACCCAGGCTTCTTCACAGATCCAAAGGTCGTTAAGGCGTTTCCAAGTTACATGGATTTGTCACTCATCAGGGACACATTCCAGAATGCTTCAGATATCGTCCCAGCACGTACATTGCCTTGGTACCAGGGCTTCCAAGCACAGTGTGGAACTATCATCCACGACTTGTTGCTCGGAAACTCAAATGCTCGTGCAACAGCAAATGCTCTTGCAATTGCATGCAAGACCGCTAAATCAGGCAGTGGTCTGTAAGAAGTAAACGAAGATATAAGGAGTGAGTTGATTCTCAAGCCAAGTAGTGCAACAGGAAAGGAGTCAAAGCGTCCGGTCTCTAACGGACGCTTTGGCTTCTATCTTGCGCTACCTTCGATCCTCATACTTTTAGTTTTATTGGCAATCCCTGCCGTACTCACAATCTTTCAGAGCTTCTTCATTGTGCCTGCAGATGGAGTGGGAATCGGAGAATTTACCAGGGTAGATAATTATATTTTCCTCTTTAAAAATGAGATTTTTTGGGCTACCAGTCTTAGATCAATTTGGTTTGCCTTAATTTTTATCATTGGGTCCACGGTAATCGGACTAGCTGCGGCGCTACTGTTAAATGAAAAGTTCGTTGGTCGAATGGTTTTAAGAGGCCTTTTGGTCTTGCCATGGGCATGTCCGTGGTTGATTGTAGGAATTATTTGGAAATGGTTTGCTGATGGGAATATAGGACTTCTGAATGGAGTTCTAATTCGGCTCAACCTAATCTCTGAGTACAAGGACTTCCTCAGCGACCCTAGTTGGGCAATCTGGATGACCGCAATTGCAGCGACTTGGCGTCAATCATGCTTAGTCGCCCTTCTACTTCTGGCTGGACTTCAAACTATGCCACGCGAAATTTGGGATGCAGCCACTGTTGATGGTGCGGGCATCTTTCAGCGCTTCCGCCACATCACCTTGCCTTGGCTGCGCCCAGCTTTGACCGTTGTTACTGTTTTAAATGTGATCTATGGGCTTATGCAATTTGATGTGATTTTTGCGATGACTCAAGGTGGTCCAGGTTCCTCGACAACGCTACTAAGTTTCCTGATTTATCGACAGTTCTTCATCTTCACAAACTTTGGAATTGGATCCGCTCTTGCAGTTGCACTGGCTCTAATTGCACTCGTGGGTGGTCTTATTGCAGTAAAAACCCTCTATCGAAAGATTGAGGTTTAGAAATTGAGTAATACGCTAAAACGGAAGAGATTTACTCGGCGCCGGGTAACGCGATATACCCTGCTTTACGCCGCGGCTGCAGTTTTTGTTGTATGGATTTTATTCCCAATTTGGTACACCTTAAGCAGCTCTTTCACCAAGCCAAGTGAGATAGGCGCCCGTCCAACCCCATTTTGGCCAGCTAGCCCAACGCTGGATAACTATCGGTTGGTTCTCGGAATTCCGACAAAAGATCAGGAATGTATTCCGGGTATCGATATTGTAAACTGTGGAGCAGCCGCAAGTAATGTGTCTGTGAATAAACTGGTAGACACCATGATTAACAGCTTTATAGTCGGAGCTTCAGTAGTTTTCTTCACTTTACTCATATCCACAATCGCTGCCTACTCGCTCTCGCGGTATCGTTTCGCCGGCTCAGAATTCTTTCTAAACTTTACGATACTCTCCAGAATTGTTCCCGGCTTAGTTTTAGTAGCTCCAATCTTTATATTCTTACGAGTTCTCAACCTCCTTAACACACCATGGGCTTTGATTATAAGTTACACCTCATTTACCCTGCCATTAGCGATAATCATATTAAAAAATTACTTTGACCAGATATCAATCGATTTAGAGGAAGCTGCTGCACTTGACGGAGCTGGCAGAATGCAGACCCTTAAGCTGGTAATTTTGCCAATCGCAGTTCCTGGCCTAATTGCAACAGGCGTATTGGTCTTCCTCGAATCATGGAGTGAATTCTTCTTCGCTCTCGTGCTTACTGATTCTTATACCGTTCCTGCTTTACTGGCGGGCTTTCTGTCAATGCAGACTTTCAACTGGACCCTACTCTCAGCAGCTACAATAATTGCAATCATACCGCCGGTAGTCTTAGTCATGATCTTCCAGAAGTACATTGTTACAGCACTGGCATCTGGAACTGGAAAGTAATGAGGGCGAAGATTCGAGTTGGAGTTTTAAGCGCTGGAGCTTGGTCTGTCGCGGTTCATATACCCGAGTTAAAGAAACATGCAGATGTGGAGTTAGTAGTAGTCACTAATCAGAATCTTGAAACTGCACATAAAATTAAGGAAATGTTTGGTTTCGATAACGCGCTTGATTCATGGAAGCAGGCGCTAGAGTTGAATTTAGATGCTGTAATCGTAAGCAGCCCGCCAATCGCACATGAAGAGATGGTCATTGCGGCGCTCAATAGTGGTGCGCATGTTCTGTGTGAAAAACCTTTTGCAATTGATGGAAATTCGGCCTCCAGAATGATTGCTGCCTCTACGAAGAATGATCGATCCCTCCTTGTCGGATATGGTTGGCCCTACACCGATATCTTCAATCGAGCTCGCGAATTAATTTCAGAAGGATTGATTGGTAAGGTTGAGTTTGCCACTCTAGGAATAACATGTGGTATTCGTGAGATTCTCCAAGGTCAATCCTCGGATCATTCGACTTCAACTGGTTTCTTAAGTGAGAAAGATACCTACCGTGACCCAAAGATTGCTGGTGGGGGCGCAATTGGGACGACCATGAGTCACTCCTTAGGTTTGCTTATTCATATTCTTGGAGATTCATTCGAATGGATCACGAGTTCTAGTTACCCAGAGGGAGAGGCTCTTGATTATCACGAGTCTGTTTCTGGGCAGATGAAAAATGGAGCTGCCGTGAATATGTACTGTGTGAGCACGTTTGGGAGCGCTCCGCATGTGACTTGGAGATTTGAAGCTTTCGGAGATAAAGGTGATTTACGCGTTGATCCAACGAATCGTCAGATTACATTTCATGGTGGCGTCGGAGACTCCTGGGTACAAGATTTTAGGGAAGACGAGACGACATATAAGTCATTCATGCCGACAGCTTTGCTCTTGGAACGTGCGCGCGGAAATGAAATTCCTGATGGGTGCGATAGCTCTATTGGCCAATTAGTTGTCAACGCCACTGATGGAATTTATGAGAGCTGGCGAACAGGTTCTCGCAGCAAGGTTGCGACCTGAGATGTCAATTGAATCGTTGCTAGATATTAAGCCAATCATTAATGGGGTGGGACCAGCCACGAGGCTTGGCGGCCTGTCTCTAAGTGAGAATGTATGGAACGCCATGAAGGAGGCGAGTCAGAGAAGTTATCGAATGGATGAGCTTCATCTGAGTGCGGGCGCTCTAATCGCAAAGATGATAGGTGCACCTGCCAGTCTCGTAACAGCTGGGGCCTCTGCATCGTTGACGCTAAGTGCTGCAGCTGCCATCGCAGGATTTGATCGCCAGATGCTAATTGACCTGCCTTTTCCCAAGAGTAAAAAAGTGGAAATTTTGGTGCAACGAGTGCATCAAGATCCTTATGACCACGCCTTGAGTGCGGCTGGTGCGCAGATGAAAGCTTTTGGTGATGCACATGGCTCAACGGTGGATCAACTGCGCGCAGCCCTTAATTCCAACGTATGTGCCTTGCTGTGGCGGCAAAGCGAAGGTGATGACGCGCTAGATTTGGCAACATGTTCGAAGATTGCCCATGAAAATGGCATTTCAGTAATAGTCGATGGCGCTCTGTTTGTCCCCCCAGTCAGCCGCTTACAGGAATATCTAAAGCAAGGTGCTGATTTCGTGGCGATCAGTGGTGGCAAGAGTTTTAGGGGTCCTCATACCAGCGGCTTACTAGTAGCTAGCCCGGCAAATATCAAGATTGCGCTTTTGCATCATTTGGATTTAGACGAGCGAAGTGGCACATGGAGTTATCAGATTACCGATAGTCAATTCGCTGAACTACCTACAAATGGAATTGGCAGGGCCATGAAAGTAGGTAGAGAGCAAATATTCGGTCTAGTTGCGGCGATTCAGGATTATTTGATTGAACCTTCTTATCAGGTTGGTGATTTAGAAGTTATCGAGTGTAAAAAGGTGTTAGATCAGGCGGATATAGTGCAATCCGAGATGCTATTTTACTCGCCATTGAAAGCGACGACCTTGCATATTCGTGCGCCAAAAAATCTTACAGCTGATCAGTTTTACAAACTTCTCTCTTCTGGTACTCCAAGAATAATTCTCGGCCAGGAGATGTCTGATAAGGGATTCCTGACTCTTAACCCTATGGCACTTCAAAAAGGTGAGGGTTTCCAAATTGGTACAAGAATCAATGAGATTGCGAAAGAGGGATAGGTAAACGGCTATGACAAATACAAAAGGGAAAATCCAAACTGTAACTGGTTTAGTCGAACCATCTGCTATGGGCTTCACGCACAGCCACGAGCACGTCTTGTGGGATTACTTTAAAATGATCAAAAGCTACGACGTAATCTTTGATGATGAGCAGGTTGCTCAGTATGAAGTCCAATTATTTAAAGATGCAGGTGGCGGATCACTTATCGATGCTAGCTCGAGCGGGATAGGGACTAATCCAGAGTCATTACGACGAATCTCAAAAAATACTGGAGTTAATATAGTTCTTGGCTGCGGTTGGTACCGTGAGATTGTTTATGAAGATGCAGTTTTTCGCCAAACCTCCAATCAACTCGCGCAGAGAATGGTTAACGAAATCCGTGAAGGTTTTGCCGGAACCGATGTGAAGCCAGGATTTATTGGTGAAATTGGTACCGAGCGGGGTTTCATTTCACCTGCGGAGGAGCGCGTCTTTCTCGCTGCCGCAAAGGCAAGCCTGGAAACCGGTGTCACAATTTTGACCCACACAACACATTTTGGCGAGTTGGCTCTCGAACAGATTGACCTTCTGGAGATTGCAGGCGTTAGCCCAGACCGAATCATAATTAGCCATCTAGGCGATCGTGAAGATACCTCGAGTCTGCTGCGTATTGCAGATCGCGGAGTTTATTGCAGCATCGATAATATTGGGTATCAAGGCGATGGTTATCCGCAAGATGACGTTAGATTAAATAGCGCTAGAACTCTTATTGACCATGGCCATCTAGATCGAATCGTATTAGGAACAGATATTGGTTCACGTTCGGCCCTGCGCTCTTACGGCGGTAGAGGTTTTCCTTGGCTGCTTGAGTCATTTGTTCCAGCGATGAAGAGCGCCGGATTCACAGCGCAGGAGATTGAAGCTATCACTGTCACCAATATTGCTAGGGCTATGACAATAAGTAAGTAATTAGAGCTATCTAGCTATCTCTTCAAGATAGGCAAAAATACGCTCGGCCTCAGTCTTGGTCTCAAGATCAAATGTGAAACTTACTGGCTCAACTTTATTGGTATTGATGAAAACACCCTGCTTATGCAGTAAGTGTTTTTCAATAGCTATGTAGGCATCAAGGACTGGCATCAGATTAACCATGTTAGCTATGGCTCCATTGATCAGATTAACTCGCTTCCAATCTCCAGCAACGAGAGAATCCCAGAGTTTTACCATGGCCCAACTGAGGTCGGCACCCGGCATTGTGCCGATAACTCCTCTTGTGAAGCTATCAACTAGGTGTGCGCCTCCTGTGCCCTCGAAGATGCGCGCTTTTCCACCAGTTGCATCACGTAGTTCAGAAAGTCTTTGGCCAATTGGTACCGCTTCGGGTTTGAAGTAGATTCGATCACTGTATGAGTCATACAGCCTTGAGAGCACGCTGACGTTAATTGAGTAGCCTACGTAGCCGCTAGCATCCTGAACAACGATGGGAATCGAAGTCTTCTCAAATACTTGCGCAAAATAACTATAGATTTCGTCATCAGTGAGCTTAGAGGCGATCGGGGGATTAACCATAACCGCTGTCGCACCAGAATCTTGAGCGTGGATGACAAGAGAGATAGTCGCCTCCGCAGTCTCTTGACCACAGCTTACGATGGAATTCATTTTGAACTCTTGGGTAAACAGCGATACTGATTCGGTCAATTCTCGACGTTCATCCAGATTCATTCTAAGAATTTCAGAGACCATGCCCGTAGCCACAGTCTGAACTCCTTGCTGGCCTACCCACCCAATCTCACTTCTCAGAGTTGCCTTATCGAGTTTGCGGTTGTCATCTAATGGAGTACTAAGGACCGGGACTACACCCTTGATTTCTATGAAATTCGACATTGATACTCTCTCAATTAGGAACAACCTAAGTCGTCGTGATTTGAGAATTCTACTAGATTTCTGAAACAGATTAGGCGTCAATTCTGACAATCTGTTCACGTATGCGAAACCAGAATATAACTACCAAGAAGTATGTTAAATAGTGACCCGAAGTTCTAGGATGATGTAATGAACAGGCATTGGGCGCTTTAGCAAATGATCATTGATGTACATACGCACTTCATGACCTGCGAGTGCTGGGGAAATGAGTGGAGCGATAACTGGGAACCAGTCTACGGTTCGCCATTTCCAGAAGTGACTCCAGAGAAATACGACCTAGCTATGCAGGATGTTGATGTAGCAATCGTTTTCGGTATCCGGGCAACTTTTGCAAACGTCGCTACACCGAACGAAAAGATTGCGAAATTTTGTAAAGATACTAAGACCAAAACTATTGGATTTATGGCGCTGGATCCTTCGGATGCTGATGTTTTAGAACAAATGAAAGATGGAATCAGACTCGGACTAAAAGGAATAAAGCTTTATCCAGTATTAGCCCATTTTGATCCTCGTGACACCAAATACGATTCATTTTTTATCGAGGCGCAGAAGAATGAGTTAGTGATTCTCTGGCATGTCGGTGCCACTCCAAGTCCTCATGGAGATCTCTCGATAAGTCACCCACTCATAATTGACGATGTCGCACGACGTTTTCCCGGATTGACGCAGATAATGGCTCATCTTGGTCATCCTTGGCAGCGAGAAACTATGGCGGTTATTCGGAAGAATAGGCGTGTATTTGCAGATATTTCGGCAAGCTGGGCTAGGCCATTTGATGGATACCACGCTCTAGTTCGAGCGCAGGAATGGTCGGTCACAAACAAAATTCTTTTTGGTTCAGATTTTCCTCTGTGGACACCAAAAGTTGCTATTGAAGGCCTATATGAAATTGCAAATTTGCGCTCAGGGAATCTTCCATATGTTCGTAAAGAAACGATTGATCAGATAGTAAATCAAGATGCTCTATCAATGCTCAGGCTATCTGCCTAGGAGTGGGTGAAAGGGAACTTATATGAAGGAATTATTCTCGTCTGGCAGTGAGGTAGAAAAGGTATTCACAGGCGCCATTTTTTCTGAGGGGCCTGCATCTGACCGTCAAGGCAATGTACTCTTTTCTGATTGCTCTGAGAACATTATTTATAGCTTCAATGAAATTACCCTTGAAACCTCGGTATGGAGCAATGATTCAGGACATGCAAACGGCATGAATTTCGATGCTCAAGGCAGGCTGGTTGTCTGTTGCGATGGAAAGAATTACCCTTCTAATCCTAAGGGAGGGGCACATGCGGTCCGTAGATACGAAAAAGATGGAACAATCACAACTCTTGCAGATAGTTTCGATGGAAAAAAGTTAAATGGACCGAATGATCTATGTTTTGACTCAGAGGGAAGAATCTATTTCACAGATCCTCGATATGGGGACACTTCCGATCTTGAACAAGACAAGATGGCGGTTTATCGAATTGACCTTGATGGGACTTTGAGCAGAGTTATTGAAGATTTAGAAACCCCAAATGGGATCTTGATATCCAGAGATGATAAGTCTCTTTTCATAGTCGATCACAACCCCGAACCAGGCGGAGCTCGCCAACTCGTAAAGTACAAAGCTACCTCAACTGGGTCTTGGGTTAAGGATAAAGTCCTACTGGATTTTGGTGCTGGTTACGGCATGGATGGAATGGTCTTGGATGAGGAAGAAAATATTTATGTCACCGGAGGCTCCGGCACATCAGCTGGAGTTCATATAGTCTCCTCAGAAGGAGATTTAAGAGGTTTCATTCCAACGCCTGAGATACCTGGAAACTGTACTTTCAGTGGGGCAAATTTGGATTATCTATATATCTGCGCAACTTCATCACTTTATAGAATAAAAATGAATGTTAAGGGGTTGCTCACATGGTCCTAGAAATCAGATCAAAGCTGGAACATTTCACACTCGATGAGTTGTCAAAGCCAGTAGGGGCATACTCTCATGGCGTCATAGCTAATGGGTTCTTGTTCACGTGCGGTCTTGGACCTATGGATCCTGTGACGGGAAAATCTAGCGGCGGCGATATCGTTAAGCAGACTCGGCAAGTATTTAGAAATCTTGAGTTGATACTTTCCTCAAGGAACATCGATTTTTCACGCGTAGTGAAACTAACGGCATATTTACAGAATCTTGGAGATGATTTCAAAGCCTACGATTCTGTCTGTAGTGAATTTTTCTCGGCACCATACCCAGCAAGGACTACTACTGGCGCTACTCTGCCAGGGATTTTAATCGAGATAGATTGCATAGTTGCGCTGTAAAGAGCTAACCCTTTGAATTCATTTACTGTTAGAGGAGCGACCATCATCGATGGTTCGGGCCAGGATGGCTTTCTTGGTGATGCGGTTATTCAGGGTGGCCGTATTGAAAAGGTAAGCAGGAGCCTAATTAGAAATACAAGCGGCAAGGTTATAGATGGAGATAATTTAGTGCTTTCTCCGGGATTCATTGATATGCATTCCCACTCCGATCTAGGAGTCTTAGCCGACAAGGCCCACCTGTCTAAGGTCACGCAGGGCGTTACTTTAGAAGTTGTTGGCCAAGATGGACTGAGCTATGTTCCTTCAAACGAAAGAGTGCAAGAAGAACTTCGAGCGCAACTTTATGGATGGAATGGCACTTTAAATGACTACGATTGGAATTTTAACTCCGTTCAGCAATATTTGAATGAAGTTGATAAAGGCTGTGCAGTCAATATCGCCTATTTGATTCCTCACGGAACAGTTCGGATGCTAGTTCGGGGTTTACATGAAGGTATTGCTACTACCGAAGAGATAGTACGGATGCAAGAGATTATTCGAGTAGGCATGCAAGAGGGTGCCTTCGGAATGTCGGCAGGTCTCACTTACACGCCAGCCATGTATGCGGATACAAGAGAATTGATTGAATTGTGCAAGACCGTCAGTGAGTTTGGTGGATATTACGCCCCACATCACAGAAGCTATGGAGCAAAGATTTTTGAGTCTATTGCCGAGTGCGTAGAGATATGTTCTGCCGCTAAGACGCCTTTACACCTGACGCACTGCCATTTAAGTGCGCCGATTTACCATGGTAGAGCAAGTGAATTGTTAGATGTTTTGGATGTAGCTTCCGCTCAAGGAGTAGATATCTCACTTGACACCTATCCGTATTTAGCAGGTTCATCATACCTTCACATGCTTTTGCCATCTTGGGTACAAATTGGCGGAATACAGCAGCTTCGAATTCGTTTGAAAGAGTTTGAAGTTCAAAGAAAGGTGAGGGAGGCTCTTGACCTTACTGGCAGTGATGGAAACCAAGGAGGAGTCGTCAATTGGGAGAATATTGTGATTGCAGGAGTTGAAAGAGTTGAAAATAAGAAATTCGTCGGCACCACCATTGCTGAATCTGCTGGCTCGGTAAACAAGCCCCCTTCACAGTTTTATATTGATCTAATCCTTTCCGAAGACTTTAAGGCATCCATCGTTGTCTTTGGAGGAAATGAGGAGAACGTTCGGACCATCATGAAAGATCGAAGGCATATGGTCGGAAGTGATGGAATTCTCCACGGCGATAGACCTCACCCCAGAGCGTATGGAACCTTTGCGCGATTTCTTGGACATTACTCACGTGACGAGAAGATGTTCTCCCTTGAAGGTGCTGTGAATAGAATGACCGGACGTCCTGCTCAGCGTTTGGGTCTACAAGATCGCGGATTAGTCAAAGAAGGATATGTAGCTGATTTGGTGTTGTTTGATCCGCAATCAGTTGCCGATAAGTCCACCTTCGAGCGCCCAAGAGTTCCTGCTAGCGGATTTGAATTTGTCTGGATCAGTGGCATCCCAACTTTAGAAAAGGGGGCTAGAACTAGTTTTGTTCCAGGCAAGGGAATTCGAAAAATGGCGCTTTCACATGAAGGAGGAAGTAATGGCTCGTAATTTAGGCGATTTTGATGGACAGGTGGTGCTAGTTATTGGTGCGGCTAGTGGGATAGGTCGAGCTGTTGCCCGGTTAATCTCATCTCGAGGAGGCACCGTGGTGATTTCTGATTTAGATAAGACAGGACTGACATCTCTAAAGGAAGAGTTATCACTAAGTGATAATCAAGTGATAGATGTCAATTTGGGAGATAAATCTAGCGTTAGTAACTTGATAATCTCGGTGATCTCTGATCATTCGCAAATCGATGCTCTTATAAATACAGCAGGGGTAGTTGGCCCAACAAATACAAAGCTAGAAGATGTTGATTGGTCAGCTTTTGAAAAAACTCTGTCAATCAATCTATTTGGAGCTATTTGGTTGACGCAAGCAGTAGTGCCCTTTATGAAAGCACGAAAGTATGGTCGCATCGCTCATGTAGCCTCCATCGCGGGTAAAGAAGGAAATCCTGGAATGCATGCCTATAACACATCTAAGGCTGGGCTGATTGGATTTGTTAAGGGTGCTAGTAAAGAGATTGCTGCAGATGGAATTACTATCAACTCGCTTGCCCCTGCGGTAATTAGAACTCCAATGAATGCAGATACAAATGAGGAGACGCTCAAGTACATGATAGGCCGTATACCCATGGGAAGAGTTGGAGAGCCAGAGGAGGTCGCAGAGCTATTGGCTTTTATGGCATCGGGTGCATGTTCATTTACGACTGGCTTTACCTTTGATGCATCAGGAGGTAGGGCAACTTACTGATAACAACAAGAGCAACCTTAGAAATTGAGAAGGATTACTTACGCACAACTTCAAATAGTTGCATTCTGTTGTAGCCCGGGTGCTCTTCCTGCTTCAAGTCTTGCGATTGGAACTCTAAATGGGGAACAAGAAACGTAGTTCAATCCTTGTGCATGGAAGAAGTGGATACTGCGGGGATCTCCACCATGCTCACCGCAGACTCCGAGTTTAAAGTTAGGACGAATTGCACGAGCTTGGTCGCGAGAGATTTTTATCAGTAAGCCGACTCCATCCTGATCGAGTGACTCAAATGGATTAAAGGGCAGTAGCTCTAAATCTAGATAGCGAGGCAAGAATGTCGACTCAACATCATCGCGACTAAATGCCCAGGTAAGTTGAGTTAAATCATTGGTTCCAAATGAGAAGAAATCTGCATAGTCTGCAATTCTTGTCGAGGTGATTGCCGCACGTGGGGTTTCAATCATGGTTCCAATAGGAATTTCTAAAGCTTGTCCGGTACTAGCTAGCGCGGAGGCAATCTCTTCTTCGAGAGCATGCCTGAGATGAAGCAACTCGCGCTGTGTTGCAATGAGCGGAATCATGATTTCAGGAACTGGGTTATGACCTAGTTTACGTACTTCAATACAAGCATTTACCAAAGCTCTAACCTGCATCTTAAATAGGTCTGGAATAAGAATTCCTAGTCGAACACCTCGCAGTCCAAGCATTGGGTTGGACTCGTGAAGTCGCTTCACTGCTGTGAAGATTGCACTTTCTCGGGCACCAATTTCTTCTCCCAGGGCCTCGGCGCGAGCAAAGTGGGCTGACAAGTCAGCTAAATTCGGTAGAAACTCATGGAGAGGTGGGTCAAGCAAGCGGATCGTCACGGGAAGCCCTGACATAGCCATCATGATTCCCACGAAATCTTTACGTTGCAGTGGTTCCATCTCAGCGATGATTCCTCTTTGGACATCCTCATTCTCAGCCAGAACTAGCCGCTCGACATAAACACGTCTTTCGCCAAGGAACATATGCTCGGTGCGACACAGCCCCACACCTTCGGCCCCCAAAATACGTGCCCGAACTGCATCTTCTGGGGTGTCAGCATTTGCAAGTACATTTAAAGTGCGGACTTGGTCTGCATAATTAAGTAACAGCGCAACAGATTTGACCACAGGTGACGCCTGTTCGCTATTTTCAGAGAGGCGACCTTCGAGGAATGCGGTGACCGGTGAGGCTATGACTGGAACATTTCCAAGGTAGACCGCCCCGGTACTGCCGTCAATCGAAATAATTTCTCCTTCGTATACGGTGACAGAGCCTGCCGTGAGTAGTCCGCCACGTTCGTCAACTGAAATAGCCTCAGTGCCGCACACTGCGGTCTTACCCATGCCGCGTGCGACAACCGCTGCGTGCGATGTCTTTCCGCCACGACTTGTCAAGATTCCTTCAGCTGCAACCATTCCAACCAAATCATCGGGGCTGGTCTCGCGACGAACCAGAATTACTTTCTTTCCAGCGCGCGCCAAATCCTGTGCGCGTCTAGAGTCAAAGACGACTTGGCCCACCGCGGCTCCTGGAGATGCAGGAATACCCCGAGCGATTTCAGTTGCCGCAGTAGTGAGATCAAATTGTGGGAACATTAATTGGGCTAATTGATCTCCAGTTACGCGTTGCAGGGCTTCATCGATTGAAATCTTTTTCTCTTCAATAAGTTGTGTCGCGATTCGAAATGCAGCTTCCGCAGTGCGCTTACCCACGCGCGTTTGAAGGATCCATAGCTTGCCTGATTCGACGGTAAATTCAATATCACATAAATCACGATAGTGATCTTCTAGCAGCTGCATAACACTTTCAAGCTCAGCATGAACAGAGGGCATTAGTTGTTTCAAGTCGACCAGACTCATGGTATTTCTAATTCCAGCAACTACATCTTCGCCCTGAGCTTTCTCAAGATAGTCACCATAACTTCCTATTTCTCCAGTGGCAGGATTGCGCGTAAACGCAACCCCCGTGCCAGAGTTATTGGTGAGGTTTCCGAAGACCATAGACTGAATATTGACAGCGGTACCTAAATCGGAGGAAATACGTTCTCTGCGACGATAGAGATTGGCACGTTCAGAGTTCCAAGACTTGAATACTGCCTCAATCGAAGCAATCAAATGATCCCTAGGGTTCACTTCAAAAGGCTTCCCAGTGTGAATTTCAATAATTTTTATATAACCCTCGCCCAGACTTCTCAGGCTCTGGGCATCCAGTTCTTGGACAGAATCTACATTGTAGGCTTCAAGAATTCGGATCTCAGCCTTTCGGAATTCTTCGACCTCAATCTCATGCACAATTTTTCCAAACATTTCAATGAAGCGGCGGTATGAATCCCAGGCAAATCTCTCGTTTCCAGAAATTTTTGCCAAACCTTCAGCGACATCGGCATTGATCCCAACATTGAGGACGGTTTCCATCATGCCGGGCATGGAGAACTTAGCTCCCGAACGAACCGAAACTAGAAGTGGATTCTTGGGGTTACCAAATTCTCTACCCAGCTCTTTTTCAAGTGCAGTAATTGCCTTTTCGAGTTCATCAAGAAGCGAATCAGGTAATTTACCTGTGCGCAAATATTCTCGACATGCCTCTGTTGTGATTGTGAAACCTGGAGGAACAGGCAAACCCATATTTACCATCTCAGAAAGATTGGCACCTTTGCCGCCCAACAAATCAGACTGCGTGCGATTACCGACAGCAAACGGGTAGATCAGCGTTGACCCCATGAGTGAATTATATGCTTTCCGGGAGCAGGTAGAATCGTCTAATTGCTTGGAGCACACCTCTAAAAGGCAGCAGAGACCCTAAAAGCCAAGTAAGTGTGTCGCGGGGTAATGGCCAGGCGCAGGCGTACCCTTTAACATGGCTAAAATTGAGAAAGATAAGGCAGAGAAGTCGATCCTGCCGCTCAAATATGTTGATGCAATTGAAGATATCTTCCATGCAGTTCTCGCTCTTGCGCTTCTAGTAATTGGAATAGGCGCCTTTTACTTCAGCATCGAGCGTTTGATTACAACTGCCCCCTTCTTTCCAAATGGAATGATTCAAGGTGTTAATGACATCTTGTTTATCGTCATTATCTTGGAAATCTTGCGCACAG
>JACCDO011063542.1_pt1 | contig 19643 bp, 9 predicted proteins | sample 7446101 | NCBI WGS metagenome assembly JACCDO01 (sample SAMN15323440, study PRJNA562643) | freshwater metagenome | isolation source: river surface water | place: USA:Blue River Watershed | collected 2017-08-16
AGAGCAGTTATTGTCAATAAATCAGTCAGTAATGTGGAAAGTAAGCCACAAAAGCGCCAACCAGTTGCACTTTTTGACTTGATCTTGGCCCCCAAAGCGAAGCCAAGTAAACCCGAAAGTGTAACTGTGAAACCAACCCTAAGCTTGACTACTAACAAAGTTATTGATCGCGATGCCAAGACGAAGCATAAACTTGATGCAGTGGCATACTATGACGAAAATAATAAGCTCGCCATGAGAACCAAAAAGAAGAAGTTTTCGATCATAAAAAAGAAGATATTATTGGAACGACTAAATCGGTACGTAAAAATGAAGCAGTCTGAAGTTGCAATGACTTCAGCCCAAGTTGGTGAGGATGACAAAGACGTATTGTGCATGCAAAACTTTGTGCAGAAAGATGAATTGCAGGATAACGATGAGAAGAAAGAAATCGAAGATAACATCAGCGATATTGTCTCTCCATTCGGATCGTTTGAATCCATCTCTTTCGGTACCGGTTTCGGGACTGAAGATCAAATTGTTTATGTGAAATTTGGTAGTGCTAGTGCTGCCTCTGTAGCATCTATTTCGTTAAATGGGTTCGTAATTGGTGGAAATAAAATCAGAACATACACGATATCTAAATCCCAGATGCTGCTATCCACACCTAGTGGTAGCGAAACCACTAGTAGTCGAGATGATGATCACATTCTCATGACTTCGACCACAGCAGGCACAGTCGATGTTGCAGCGGTACTGTGCTTGGAGAATTTAGTATTTGAAGGCGATGTTACGGATGCAGATGAAACCGATGAGATGTTGCAAGACGTACGTCGACTATGCAGTAGCAAAGATGAGTACTTGACCTCCATATGGATAGAATCTGTTGCCACTGATGATTATTCCATTGAGATCAGTAGTACGATTAGTGGCGCATCATCGCTAGCAACTCCGTGGGGCGTCGTCGAGTACTTCTCCATCGACGATGCGGCATCTCATTGCAGACAATTACACGGCGTTGTAGTAGGCGGTACGTGTCTTGAGGCGTATTTATACGATTATGCGTTATATAAGCAAAGCGTGTTTACCGAACAAGGATTGATTCCGTGTGCACATGCCTCACTGACCAACGAATACGGCATCAAAATTCTTGGATTCATCGAAGATGCTCAGGTGCAAGACGACGATGAGGCCAATGATATCAAGGCAGAGCTGCAAAAGCTGGTGACGGATCTTTTACCTCAAGGCGATGTAAGCGTCATCAAGGAGATAGTTTTCATCCCTTCAACGTCGCACATCAATTACCATGATACAGTGATTGCATTGACGTTGTCTTTGGATGACTGCCGTAGTCTATTGCACGCATTAGAGGGACTAGAGATTGGAGGAGTGAAGCTAGAATATCAGTTAGTGGTCGGAAGTGATCCGCTACGAGTTGTATGTGACACTAACAAGAATTCCGTGTTAGTTCTAAAGCATTTTATCACCGACGACGACATTGCTGTGGCCTCGGTGGATCCATTGACACACGATCCCTCTGGATTTTATAGTCATACTGAAGAGCTCTTGGCTATAAAAATGGATTTATTAACGTTAGCCAAAGGGGACGATGCGACACGTTCAGTAGTGAAGCGATTGTTCGTCGAGTCTACTCGGTTGTCACGACCTAGCACTAGGTGCCTGCCTGTTTGTGTTGGATTCAGCTCGTTATCCGCGGCCGAAGAAATGATGATTTACTTGGAAGGGACGATGATAGGTGGCGGTGTAATCAAGAGTTTTCTTCGTCGTACCGATGATACCATGTCGCATCACGACCCCGTTGCGTCGGTATCAGTGGCAAGTAAGAATGTAATGTCGGAACAGCCTAGTCAGGTAGTAGCACCCGTTCATGCACCGGTCGTTGACGAATCCACTTCTAAAGCACTTGATACAACTCCTGGAGTCATTGTATCGAAGTATGTTGAAGCTAGTGCCGCTCCTAAACAGCCGCGACATACCTCCGTTTGTATGTTGTCCGTGAAAAGAGCATCTGATGAAATAGACACGCTTATTCAAACAACATTGAACACTTTGGCTGGCTACCAGAAAAGGTTGAAAGAAAACGAACCACTCAAAGCAAAGCAAAAAATGCGGTTTGTTTGTGGTTTGAAGCAATGTCTGAATGGTGTGAAAAGTGAGCGAGCAATATTGGTGTTGTTAGCTCCTGATACAGAGGAAAGTGAGGCACTGGATTCCAAGATGGATGATCTTATTAATGAGGCTCATGCTAGAGAAATACCTATTTTATTTTGTTTATCTCGCAGAAAATTAGCAAAATCAATACTTGCATCTACTAGACAGGCAGCTGTAGCCGTATACAACGCAGATGGGGTGTTCAAAGAGGTGCAACGGATAGCGCAGTACGCAAAAGCGCCTATTACGGACGATTCCATCACTGCCAAGTAGATAAGTGAGCAGGGCCCGCTATGCACATTTGTATTTTCTGACTCGTAGTTTGTGATAATTAATGTAAAATAACAAAGGCGAGAGTGCTAACCGCAACCATTCATCATCCCTCTTGGAAGAAACACTACAGACGCAAATCAAACCCTAAGTCCGCATCAGCCCTAACCCAAAAATTTCAGGAAAAATAAAAAAAATAATATAGAGATACTGCGTGGTTGGACGATGAGTAACTCCCCCGCCTTCAGCATCTCGTACGGGTCTATCCCAAGCACGACCAGTAGCGAGCAGTCGCTGGACATGCGCGACGCGGCCAAGAAGAGGAGATATGGATACGTCCTCGGTCTCTTCTTCATCGTCGCATCTGTACTGTGCGTGTCTGTCATTGCGTTCAGTCCTGCATCGTCGGGGATGTCGTTCACCGCGTTATTTAGTGGTAACAAAGAATCGGGCAGTTTTACATCTACCACGACTACCACCACTGGCACTACTGCTTCAACTTCGTCGACGACGTCTAGCACTACCTCTGGAGAATCTACTTCATCGATTACTACCAAATCCACCGATATCACCTTCTCGTTATTCCGTGTTGGTTATGATTCTATCGAATTAAATCAAGAAGTATTAAATTACAAATTTTTAAAGGGTTATGATGCTGTCATAGAACCATATGCTACCATGCAGATTCAAGTAACCGACTATTCTGCGATAAATGATGTATACTACAAGTTTAAATTGTGTTCTGATGAATCGGGAATATGCAATGAAGGATCATTGTCGTTAGTAAGTGGTGTAACTAGTACACCAGTGTTGGTGAAGTGTTCGCCATATGATACATATTCAATTAAAGTAGCAGAAATTGATGTTTCATCTGGTACTATCACTCGCACCACCACCGGCACAGCCATGTGCATGTACGTCCGTCGTGAGATTAGAGCATTAAGTGAAGATGACTTAAATACATTCATGGATGCGTTAGAAGTCATGTATTCCGTTGATACCACTACAGGTCAAGAATTATATGGAGATGACTATCGTAGTTCCAGCTATTTACTATCATTTCATCACTTTAACTCAGCTTGGCAAGAGTCTGATCACATACACGAAGGAAATGGTTTCCTTATGCAACACGTTAAGATGACAAACATGGTTGATGATTCATTGAAGGCGATAGACCCTTCGATTGCATTACCATATTGGGACTTTACTATTGACCAAGCAAATGGTAAATCGAGTATCACCAGTGATGTCATGACATCGACTATCTTCGGGTCAATGAAGGCTCCTACCTCCATTAATTGGGGATACACTTATGAGAATGATAAAATAGTTAATGGTGCCATTTATGATGGTCGTTTCAAGGCCTTGAAAGCGGAAGTAAATACACAATACAGTGACTTGAAATACGGTTACGGGTACATGAGAGCCCCTTGGAACATGAACCCTTCGCCATATATCAGTCGATTCGCCATGGACTTCCAAATAGGCACTTACTTACCATCGTGTCAACAGCACTACGATATGTTGGAATATGATGATATGATGGACTATTTCTACGATATTCAGTATGGTCCTCACGCCACAACTCACTCTCTTACTGGAGGCATTTATGGTTGTGACTTGATGAAGCCGCTTCTAGAAGCAGGCTACATCAATGATGAGAAAGCATTGAAGACCATTTGCTCCTCGTGGTTGTTCTACATCAAGGAGTTCTACCGATACAATTATATTTCCCCTAAGACTGACTGTGTAGTTGCTGATGACATCCAATCCTCAGAGTGTGGATTTACTTGTAATGATGAACTAGAATCAGACTTCTTATTCAACATGAAGACCAAGTTCAGTGGTAATGTCCCATCAACTATGTCCGATTCAGGATGGACTGCTTGGAAGGACTTCGTTTGTGGTGGTGATGGTGGTAAAATCTTTTCTGGTGATCATTTAGAGTCTGCATCACCTGCTGATCCATCATTTTGGGTTATTCATCCAACATTAGAGCGTCTTACACAAGCAAAATTGATGGCGGGTGGTTTCACTAGTGAAAAGTGGGCAACTGACGCTAAAAATGATGACGTATGTGACAAAGCAGAGTGCTACATGGACAAATACGGTGACAAGGGATACTATAGTGAATGCTGCTACGGTCACTATGAAGATAGTAAGATATTAGATTTCGCAACCGGTAACAAGACCAACCACATCGGCTCGACGAACTTAGAGACATTCAGAGATCTAGATCCAAGAAGAAACGAGTACTCGATGTCTTATATCTACGACGAGTTCGCTTGGGATCACTGCACTAGCAATGACTTCGATGGTCTGATCAAGACTTTAGCCGAGGCTCGTCGTCGAAGATAATCATTTTTTGCGTCTTAATTTTATTCTGATTGTAAATAATATATAATAACAAGATTAAACTTATACCTGAAACTTGCTTGGACTGCGAGAAAACTAGCATGAACATTCTACGAGAGTCGAAAAAAAAGGCTTGAATAATAAATACAAATGTTTCGTTATTTACCGGAATTCATAAAGTACACCGTGATAACTATAGCGATGATCAACACAGCGGCGATGAAGAACAAGATGAATCGTTGTTGCACGTCCCGCCTAGACATGGACGAAACGAGCCGTCTCGCAGAGTCCGTTATGCTCGAGAAATCCTTCACTTTACCATGTGCCGATTGAATCTTTTCTCTATTTCTAGCTAATTCCGTAGTGATTTCCAAACCCACTTCTTCTGTTTCTGCGACGGTGCGTTGCGCATTCATGATCATTTCATTCTGTCTGTTGAGCTTCTCGTTGGTGTCCAATAATCGCTGGCGCTGCTCAATACTCTTGTCGCCGATTAGATTCGAGCGGTTTATGGACTCCTTGGCCTTCTCATACTCTGCTTTGTATCCTGTGAACATGAATATAAATGAGCAATTGATCATTAGTGAATGGTTTTATGAGTGATATACATACCTCCTAATTCCTTTTTATAATTTGACAATTTTTCTGTTAATTCTTTTCTTATTTTGAGGTTTTGTTCTCCTCGAACCTCTATGTCCATCTGTTTGATTAGTTCATTTGCTTGCGATAACAATGCTTCCACCACCGATGGACCCTTCGGATTGCTTTTGTTCGTTTTAAATTCCTCTAACTTCGTTGAGATATTGCCTGTTAACCCCTTGAACTCCTCGTCATAGGCATTGAAGATCAGCTGCTTGTCCTTACTCATCGCAACTACTGTGTGTACTGAGAGTGAGAGAGTGTATAAATGCTCTATTTCTAGTTTTGGTATTTCCGGATTACGATGGTTTTTTTAGGGCCGCTTTGTGATTCGGTACAAAGAAACCAAGGTACTCAATGCTTTTACTTGTAGAGTTCGACGCCCCACCAGTATCAATGAAACACCAATCACACTCGAGATTCCTGGGTTGTTTTAACAATTATGCTTGGACGTCTCTCTCAGCCGTTCACACGCACCTCTCGCACGCTCCGAACGCTTACACCTCAAATCAACAGACACCTGCCTCTCGTAGCCTGTCAGTATCAGCTTGTAAAATATTCTGCTTGACCTACTGCCATTTCAATCTCCTGATCTCCACAATAACCATGGAGTACCGGTGATTAATTTTCTTCCGAAGCTTCTTTTCAGAAATTCAGAATCCAGAACCTTGATCACTCGTGATGAACGCGCGTAATGTGAACCAAGGCACAACCCTTGCGGAGGCTGTCAAGGCGATCCCGCCAGTGACGAGACTGATGCTGTTTGCGACGATACTCACCGGCGCGTTGGCCTCGTTCGGAATGGTTAATCCTAGCAACTTTTTGTTCGTTCCCTCGAAGATCATCAGTGACTTCGAGTTGCATCGCCTAGTATTGCCAGTCGTCTTTGCTGGTAGGTTCGAATTCTCTTTCGCAATGCATCTATATATTTTATATCAAAATTGTAAAAGTTATGAGAGTCATCCATTCAGTACAGGTGCAGGAGGAACTTCAGCAGACTTCCTTTGGATGGTTCTGATTGGTACCGTATTATTGTGGCCAATCGCTTACTACTTCCAGATATTCGTCTTGTCCCAGCCGATGCTGTATATGATCATGTATGTTTGGAGCCGACGTTTTCCTGATGAACAAAGAAATATGTTTGGAGTATTCACCTTAAAAGTAGCGTATATACCGTGGTTTTATGTAGCCATTCACGTGTTAATGGGCAACTCGATTACGCCGATCCTAATTGGAATAGCCGTTGGGCACATTTACTACTATATCATTGAAGTGCTACCTCGCATAAGTAATGTGGATCTAATAAAAACTCCAACCTTTTGTGTAGGCATCATTAATTATTTAGGTGGTAGTGAAGCACCAGCAACACGGCCTCAGGTGATGCAGCAGCAAGGTCCTAACAACCAGCAACGACCACCTAATCAACGAGCTAACCAAGGATTTCCTAATGTCGGAGGTGGTTACAATTGGGGAAATGGTAGAGCTTTGGGGACGCAGTAACTCGGTTTGTTTGTTTGTTATAATAATATATACAGTTAAAGATCTACTTGCTATCTTCGGTGTTCTTCGTACTTTTCTTACTACTTTTACCATCAGCTTTTTCATTGTTATTTCTTCGCGCATTTCGTTCTGCCTTCCTCAAGCGACTCGATAGTGTCTTGCTAGTCTTGGCATCGCTACTTGTCTCTTCATTACCACCTTCCTTCTTTTCTTCCGCAGGCTTTTCATCAAGCACATTATTGTAGCGTTGAATATATTTCTTCGCTTCTTCTTCACTTGCCAACTTCAAATCATTGATAGATACTTTCTTGTTCATCAATGGATCCGTTGCATAAGCTGCTACTCCAGGTGCCAAGCCAGCTGCGCCATAATCAAAAGTATCAATTTCGTGTTGAATATACTTGGTATACTCACTAAAGAGAGCAGGAAACTTGGAAATAGGACAAAAGCTCCAGTCGTTGAGAACCATGTGACGTCCAGAGATTATGCACATGGGGATGGAGTCACGTGACGATGCTTCCAGTTGAGTAACAGGGATCATTTCACCAGTAATAGGGCAAGCAGAGGTGTCTTCGGAGGGCTCGGCTTCGGTTTGAGATGACTTACGACGGACAATAGCTTCAATTTTCTTCTTAATATTTGGATCAATTGATGGTCGATACTCGGGTCGCATGAGGATGACTGCGTACTCATACGAGGTAGCCAATAGACCCGCTCGATGGCACTCAATGACGGTTGATGTAATGATTGGGACGGTATGTAATGGGAATTTAGATGCATTTTTAGCTACACGTAATAGCATTCTTGCAGCACCTGAGTGATCACCTCCTTTAGCAAGCAGTTTTGCCAACATATACGAATGAACCAATACAAAGTGAGATCGTATCTGCGATGGCACCTTGATATTCGAATCTTCTAGTTGACGAATGGTTTCCACAACCACTTGCCGGGCCAATGCATAATTTCCCATATCTTGCTCTTGCTTCGCTATAATCAATGCCGTCTTGGCGGCATCTTCATACTTCCGCAATGCCATGTACAGCCGGTAGATGTAGTTGGGATCTTTAGGCATACCGTCTTTCTCGCCCAATAAGAAGTCAATCAATTGGTGCGTTAATGAATCATTCTGGCTCTTACCAACCACTTCAATCGCGGCATCAATCTCGCGATCGCCGCATTGCATGAAGAGCTTCAAGGCTCGAGGATATTGCCCACACATAGAATAAAACTTACCAGCTCGACCATATTCTTGTGCTTTCTCGTAATGATTTGCTACTTTTAGTGCGTACTCCGCACTGATACCGTCACCCAAGAAGTTGGCGTACAAATCAACGAGGGACTGACTCTGTGCTAAATTGAAACCTTCTTCAAGTTTATTAGCTATTATTAAAAACTCGATAGCGCCACGGAAGTCACTGGACTCTTGACAGTATTCAGCCACGAGTAATGCGCCTTGAGCGGATGATGTGGCACGGACTAAATCGAATGCTTGTTGAACTTGATCGAGATTTTTTAATTTAATTTCAACTATTTTATCAGTATCTTTAGCTTTCTCGTATGCTTTGACCGCCTCTTCGTAACGGCCGGCTGCCACGCAAGCCTTCGCGAAGACGGCATGCAGTTGGTCATTATGAACCTTCTCCATGATTTGCGCTGCTTCGTTGATCTTGCTTTTATCGTTCTTAATTAGATATTTCGTGTAAACATACGCGGCTCGTTCGTACTGTTCACCCTTGACGTACATGGTAACAGCCTCGGTATACTGCTTCTGTACCTCCAACAGATCACCACACTCTTGATATAACACCTTGTCGTTGATCTCATTAGCTGTGCGCAATCCTTGTCGCAAGTTGCCGAGTTTAATCTGGCATCGTGAGATACCCTTTTGTGCCAGTTGAACTAAGGCCTCGGGACAAAGTGGGCGTTGATTGGAATCCTGCAGGTCTATTGCCTCCTCATACATACGCAGCGCGGTGTTCGCATCGTCATGAAACTCGAGTTGCTGTCCATATTGAACGCAAATATCAGGGATTTGAGTAGTAAAGTTCAATGCCTTGGCTAGCTTCAATGCTTGATCCCACTGCAACAAGTCTTTCCTCAACTCCAACGCTGCCATTGGTCTACTCGAAGACAAAAATAAATCTTGCGCACGTTGATAATCACCAAATAAGGATGAAATATGACCCGCTAGTAAGTGCCGGTCCTCAATATGCATGCAGTCTTGCAACGCCATCACCATCGCAGCATCACCTAGTTGGCGATATATACGCGATGCAAGCTCTACGTTCAACGTCTCCATCGCCTTGTGACTCAAAGCTAACCAAAACTGCTTCTTGTCCAGCTCCAAAGCGGTTTGCCACGCAGCTTCCAGTTGAAGAATCGCTAGGTTTTGACAAAATCTTTCTGTCAATAATTTTACGCTGATTTTGTCTTCGCGACTGTTTCTTTGAGACGTACTTGCGTGTTCAGCTAGTTGACTAAAATATGGGTGCAAGATGGTGGATAAGCTGCCGTTCATAGTCTGGCAAGTAATTAAACCTTGTGATGCAATCAATGGCAGGTTCCCTGACGTCACTTCTACACGGTCAGGTTTCATGCTTATTTCACCTTCAGGCGATACCTCTACAGGTCCCAGTTTACTCAAAAACGAACCGCGCATACTGCTTTGCACGTAAACATATGTGTGGATGCACTTGCCGTCGTACAACATGATGATGTTCTTGTTGTTCACATCCCATATTGCCGACACAACAGTATTCGGTGCGTTTTCGAATTTAACTAACGACTGATTGACTCCTCCACCAGTGACAGGGTTATACAAGTACACCTGCCCAGTAGAGTCAACAATAACCAACTTAGTGCCATTCATGTTAGGATATATGCGCTTGACACTGTTGTCTATCCTCAATTCGGAGCCCGCAAGTAAAGTCCAATCCACCAGGAAAAATATTTCAACGGTACCCGCTTCAGTCCCATAGTATAAGAAATCGTCTGTTAATGCGACGCAAGTGATGTTGGCATAACTCCCCTCTTCCCTGTTGGGAAAGGTCTTGGTCATTTCACTGTATCCGGCATTCGACGGTCCACCTGAAGCGGCTTCGATCGGATGCAACATCGCCTTGTTATCAGTGAGGACAACAGCAAACTTTTGGTTCAATTGAACCTCTCGAACAGTTCCAACGTACTCGTGCTCATTCACTACATTGCTACCATTCGATGCTGATGATGCTATCTTGTGATAGTACACTTTATTGTTCATTCCTGACGCGACGTGCTTGGCACCAACAGCTATCACTGATGGTTCCAGACTCAGTGGCACATCCACAGGCCGACTGCGCTTCACCGCGTCAACGATGGACAGCTCTCTCAATGACGATAAATAAGCAATAGAAGTCTTGTACTTGGCATTTAAAATGGACATTTTCGCAAGGAAATTATAAACATTACCAGCGTTAGTTCCCACCGTCAGTATTTGTCCATCAGGTGACCAGGCGACACTCGATATTCTTCCATCCTCTAAGTCCGCTGGAGATATGTAATCACCTTTACACTCTTTAAAGTCAGTGATATCGATGATACGAACACCATCATCACCAGCTGTGGCCACTCGTTTCAAATGTGGATTATATGAGAATGAGGCCATATTAGATGTATGAAATTGTTGGCAATGCTTTTCCTCTCCCATTTCACTAGGATTGGTGGATACAATTACTAAATATCCACCTGAAAAGCCAATAAGAAGTAAGTTGTCCTCCAGCCAATGATGTTGCACAATATCCCCGTACTTACAACCACCTCCACTTGGATTACTAGCGAACGTCAACTCTATTGGATCGTCTCGCTCGTCCATAATATTCAACAAATGTAACGATCTACCATTGAGATTGGAAGAAACCATATCATCTTCCTTGTTCGACTTGGGACCAGTACTGTGACAAGTGAATAAAGTTTGTAATGGATTATATTTTAATTCCGTATGTAATAAGGTATCTCCGTTTTCATTACTTATAGTCAACACTTTGTCCTCTGAACCAAGAGCTAGCTTATTCCCGGTGTTGCTCCATGCACCACAAGATATTTTCTTAGCGTGCTTACCAACAATAGGAATCTTTTGTTTTTTCGTTTTGTTATATATTAATAAGTTACCTTTCGCGGTACCAATAGCCAGTTGAGGACCAGTCTTAGACCACGCCAAAAAGTTAGGATCTCGTAAATTAGTTTCTAATGGAGTAATTCTGCGGGATGATAGACTCCATAATGGTACAATTCCATTCCCTTCTTGTAGTATAGCGAGATTGTCCCCGTCTTTGTCCCACGCCAGCGCCAGAATAGGTGCCGCGGTAGTCATAGGTATCTCATCCACGATGTCTCCATGCCGATCCGTGATTTGCACAATGCCTATAAAAAATAAATTGCAAGAGTGAGTCATCTTGACCATGACGGTGTTATCATAACTATTACTTACTATTTTTTCCTGCGGATGCGATAAAATTGCCCTCCGGGTGCCAGGAGAACAGGATCTTGCCGCTGTCATGGCGGTCAAGACCCACTTTGAACAACCGACGCATTCTTTTTTGGTTTTTTTCAAACGATTTTTGAAAATATTATGTAGCGGTCTGGAGGGGCCGGGACCGTACACAGGAGGAAATCTGAAGAGATGAGATGAAGTGGGTAGAATGAGCTGGTTATGCAAAATACAGACGGATAGACCTGAATTGGTGCGATTTTACCAATAGTGCACTTATAATCAACGAAAATGAGGTCGTCCCAACAGCTATTTGATCCGTCGTCATACATATCAACCGTAAAGAACTGTGTGAACACATTAAAAATTACGTTTAATGCAACATTTGCTATAAATGTAACAACTGATATCACCGATCCATTCAAAAATGTAATAATTATAATAATAGTGCCAATAGTACCAGGTATGTTGAATTGCCACTCTCTATGTTTCAATAAGTAATGGCGCACGCAATCAATGACGAAGTCATTTTTAGACTTTGAAATATAGATAAAAATCATGCCACACGGCATATTTCAAGAAACAGTACAGCATTGTCCAGCTTCAGATAATTTCTTTCTCTCTTCCGCAGCTCGATCCTCTGCTTCTATTTGATCAGCCCAAGCGGTTCGTGCTTCAGCCCCATCATCCTTATCCTTGTGTATGTATGCTTTAAGAACTTTATCGTGGAAAGATAAGTCATATGACGTAAGCTTAACCCCGGCTAAGTCACCACTAACCATGTAGAAAGCTTTCACGACATTTTCACCTGTCTTAGCGGACATCCATACAGATCCATTTAGTTCATTATCTAGCACAAACTGTTCGTGTGCTTCTTTAGAAACTTGTCGCAAATTAATTAAGTCAATCTTATTCCCTACAACGTATATATACTTGACATTAGAAGCATATTTCTTGACATTCAATAGCCAATCATTCAAGTTATTGAAGGAATCATTATTTGTTATGTCGTATATCATAAAAATCGCATCCGTAGAAGCTAAGTACTGTGCCAAACTCTTACTATTCAAACTTTGACCACCCACATCCCATACTCGTAATGACACTGATGTATTCCCAGGCAATGAAAGGTTTTTCTCATAAAAATCAATCCCGATGGTCTGCTTGTACACGGGCGTGAACCCCTCGGTGCGGAAGGCTTGGATCACGCTGGACTTACCTACCGCTCCGTCACCGACGATGCACAACTGACACGACATGTGTTCGACAATTCTTGCCTTTTTGCTGTGGTTCATCACAAGACATGAAGGACACGGCCCTGTCAACGGATCTTTGAATACTTGTTATGACCACATAATATATATTGTTTGAGAGAGTGCACATGTGCGAGAGAGTGAGAGAGTGAGTGAGTAAATAAGTGACTGAGATAATTGCCGTCTAACGCATTAAAACACTCGTGATTAGTTTTTCCTTCTACCAGTATTCGTAATGTATTTATATACCATACAAATCAATTTCTCCCTAACTTCATCTATGTACACTCTTTGATCTTACTAATTTACTCACTTATTGAGGTGATTTGGACGGAAGGTCTCAGGCTGTACCTGTTAATATACCTCAAAGAGTGCGTGTGTAAGTGCAGCCCTTATCCACGCGCATCTAGCACTCATTTATTCAACCAAAACTCTCTACTTTCCAGCAACACACATCCATACCTACTTGGTTCCGCAACGTACGTCACTTTCCTCGTTGCAGTTGAAGTACCGATTTAATCGTACTTACGAATTTAGATTTGGGTCAAGTGTGGAACAGTTGACGCAATCACACGCACGGATCAAGCGATTGTTTGAGTAAGTGAGTGATTAGTGAGCGCGATTGAGGAGTAAATAAGTGTGTGCGTGAGTGAGTAATACAGTTAATAAATTTGAGATGAAGTTAACTCGTGTCTTAAGCACCATCTCCTCGTATCGCCCATCAGCGACTAAGGGACAGGGTTTGATCAACGTATTAATGGGTCATGATTATTCATTTGCATCACCTGAAGCTGATTTTCAATCATCGCCCATAAGCAATCGTACTAATGCTACGACTGAAAATTCTGTAATTTGGGATACTACGTCGACGATTGTAAAGCATCAATTGCAACATAAGAATAGTGCATTGATGAATATCCTTTTGTCTCCAACAAGTATCTCTTTTGCAACACCAGAAATAGATTCACAATTCGATTCGGTTCCACTAAACACTGGTTACGAAGAGTATATTCCATCACTTTCATATGCCAGTCCTGAGTCTGATTTCACAGGATTTATAGCGAATTACAAGGACGAATCTATTGCTAAATATGCAACAACATTAAGTTTTGCTAGCCCAGAGTCTGATTTCATTGCGCCAAATGCTTATGATATTAGTGGGACACATGATGCAATTGGTACCAATGTTGTTCATAATACTCATGTGAATTATGCGTCACCTGAAACTGATTATACATCCATTCATGTATCGCCATTCTCGATACATATCGACAGTACACTAAAAGCAGCAATAAATCATCATTCTTCACTTTCATTTGCTTCACCAGAAAGTGATTTCTGTGGTTCACTTGCAAGAGCAGAAACCCAACAAACTCGAAATTATATTCAAGACCAATTACCCACCACTTTTTTTGATGCGTATAACAATAATGCGGATGCATTTGTCGTTACCAAGCTGAATGAACCGTTTGATATCGTGCATGTGAACACCGCGTGGGAGGAGTTATGTGGTTATAAGCTAGATGAGTGCCAAGGCAAGACTCTGTCATTGATCCAAGGCCCCAAAACGGATCTATCTACGTTACATGAAATCGCATCGAATATTGCTCGTTTGGAGAAAGCGGGTATCTCGTTCGAGGTGTCACTCGTCAATTACACCAAGAATGGAGATGAGTTCAATAATCAATTGCGAATTTCCGTTATTGAAGACGCCGTGGGAGAGAAATTTTTGTTGGGAAAATTATTAAAAATGTAATTATAAACATAATTTAACAAAATTTCCATTATTCTATTCAAATATACGTTGTCAAATGGGGGACCATCTGGACTGCCCCGGTCGCTATGCATCCAATGACTAACTATGAGAGTACTTACAAGACGATCCGCGATTACAAGATCCTTTTCGGTACTCGTAACATACTCCAACAGCTCCTCCTCCTCTACCATCAACTCCTCCTCTACCGCCAACTCCTCCTCTACCGCCAACTCCTCCTCTACCGCCACCAGCATCGCCTGTTTTCGCAAAGGAAGTGGTACCAGCAAGCAAGCTATTGCCACCTTTGCTGACAGCAAGGGTCGGCACTGCTGCTACACCACTGATGTGTGCACCATTTTTCTTATCTTTTTTTGCTTTGATACAGTCATTGCAGCGTGTTTTGGTGTTGTATCCTTTCTGCTCATAAAAGTCTTGTTCCCGCGCGGTAAAAACGAACTCTTTGTCGCAGTCTTTACATGGCAATTTTTGATCGCGATATTGAGATGATGTACCACTTCCACCGCTACTTCCCTTTCGCTTAATATAACTTAATATACGACCAACTTCGTCTGTGGCGCCTTTGTACGTGCCGTGGTAGTCCTTACCGTCTTCGCCGGCACTGAACGCTTGCGAGATCTCGTTGTTGTGATCAGCCAAAAAATCAAACTTATCACCGAAAAGCTGCTTGTATTCCTCTTCCGCGGCCTCGATATAAGGCGGTTGCCATGCAAAAAACACTATTTTCCCGGTTCTAATGAGTTCTTGGTAAGCTTTCTCGCAGCAACTCATGTCTCCTTTCTCCTGGTACGACACCGCAAGACCGCGATACGCATGCAGGTAATAAAAGATCAAGACATCATCGACCGTTTCCTCAGTTATGGCACAACTCGTAGCCTTGCGGTAACTCTCAATAGCATTATTATAATCCCTTCGATGCTGGTGCAGCAAGCCGTATGTGCAGTGAAGGATCGTTAGACATCGCTCTAAACTCGCATTATTCTTGCATACTTTTTCCCATTCTTCTAGTCTGATTTGTAACGATTCTATTTCACTATCTGTTACTCTTCCACGCAATAAAATATCTGCTCGAATTTTTCCACACTCGTGAGTTATCCGTTGGAAATTATTGAACACTTTTTTATGACTAAGTGCACACTGAAAGCATTCACGTGCCAGTTCGTAATTCTCATAGATGAGGCCGTAGGTGCCAGCTGCCTCCACACTACTCACCACGTCGCCATGGTCCAGTCCGTGCTTCACATGCAAGTCGTGATGGTACCTAAAAATATTATAAAGCATTCGCAAAGCGTCGTGTTTAAACCCCAAATGCATGTTGCAATGAGCTAATCCCCGGGAATATTTCATTAATTTCTTTAGATAATCGTCGGTGTTGGCAATTGTGGCCAATACGTCGGCCAGACTCGCGTAAATGCTTTTTGCAAAGCCGAATTCACACACGGTTATCAGTTGGGATCCGATATTATTGGTGGTATCCAGGACCTCGTATAACGCCCTTGATTGTGCCTTTTCTGACGCGGTATTGGATCGTAAACGGTTATAGTAGTACGTGTCGCGATATGATAGCGCATCTTGCAGCAATGCTAGTCCCGCTTGGCGATTTCCATTGATGCGATAGAAATTACCAAAATTATTCAAAGTGGTACCATTCAACCAAAGATCGTCGGGCTTCCGCTCGGAATATTCTTTTAGCTTGCTGTACAGCTCCTCTGCTTTCTTGATGCACGCAGCCTGGTTCTTGTCGGAATACAGTTTAGCCAAGCATGCCGTGTACTTGGACCATTTCTCCTCAATTTTCTTGTGCTCTTCGGTGCCTTTTGTAAGCTGTTCCATGTGGTCGTTAATCACAGCAAGTTCTTCCTCGACTTTTTTCAACATTAAGTCGCGGATTCCATCGATAATATCGATGTTCACCTTGTTATACCCGTCGGATCCTCGCAGTATCTTTAATATCTTCTCGCGCACTTCAATATCCGTGGGACTAGTACCGTTCCCGGCCATGCTTCTCTCCACGTTTATATTAGCGTACATCTTATTGATCCATTCGTAGTCGGACAAGTGCGCCTTAAGCTGCGTCCATTCCCCGTTCGAGATTGCAATAGTAAGCTTATTCTGGAGAAGAGAGTGATATATCTCGAAAATACACCATACCCTGTAGAAAGGACTGGGCTCGTGAACACCGAGAGTCTTCATGTCACCATTAGGTTCTTTTATGAATTCCCATTTCTTCTCGCCAGTATCCACACCGTTACTATCTAGAACAGGGACCTCTTGCTTCGGGTGATATTTGCAAATGATTAACACGGTGCTCTTGATGGCGTCGATTGGAGCCTTGAGGAAATCACCGAAATTTCCTTGACTAGTTATCAATTCGGATACAAGAGTGGAGTCGACTTGATTGATAGTGAAGATATCCAACCAAATAAACACAGGCTCGTTGCAGTTTTCGAAATACTCGTTAATGGTCTGCACTGTGTCTTCAAATAAATATTCCCATGTATGTGAGATAAAATGTGTAGCATCGGCGATACTGTCTGGGCATTGAGATTCCATCAGTTCTATATATGATATTCCTTTATAGGTTTTATTGTTGATGTAAGTTGTGTGAGTAGGTTGACTTGTCTTATCTATAACTAGAGGTTTGATATCATACAATGTAGCTTCAGCATACTTATCCTCGCCTAACAATGTTTTCATTTCATCCCGAAAAGTGTTTAAAAACTTCAATGAAACGCCTTTATGTTGACTTTTGACGCTACTGGACTGGCTTATATCAGTAGTATGTGATGTAGTATTAGTTGTAGTTGTGTTTGTAGAAAGAGATAGCGATTGCATGGAAGTGCTTAGGCCGCTCGCGGGGTTACTTGTTGGACTATTTACAGGAGTACATCTAGGGCTTTGTAGATCCCTCAACGTATCTATCCATAAGTTTAGAATCGCTCGTGAATGATCTTCAGCGCTTTGATTACAAATTGAGCACTTTCCACCAGTAGTTTCACACCTCGCAGCCTCCGTAGGAGATTTCAAATATCCTTCGCACACGCCGGTTATGACAGGTTGCGCCATACTGCTAATTAGTTGCGTCGCACAGGAATAACAAACCTTATTAATTGATTTCGGGGTCCTTTCTTTCCAATGGAAAATTTCCGGAAGATTTCCCACCGGTACTATAAAGGGTGTGGAAAAGAATGATATAAAATTTGGTTACAATAATAATACAGCAATGTTGTGTATAAGCTTCGTTAGTTTTTCGCTGTGGTGCAGCGGGAAATATCGGATTGGACCGCTGTGATGTTAGCCATAATGTTGGCAGCTTCTTCATCTCCCTCCAACGTCATGGTGTTACCATTCATATTTTTCTCATCTACTACTCGTTTTCGTATTTCCAATGCTTTGTTGTAAAGATTCAATGCTACTTCCAGCTTTCCTAGACGATGGAGAGTACCCGCCAGATTGTTGTAGCTCGATGATATTGCAGAATGGGCACTTCCGTAGACCGCGAGTTTGATGGCAAGACACTGTTCATAGAGGGCTTTCGCTTCATTATACTGACCCTGCAAGAAGTGTAGCAACGCGATGTTGTTGATAGACTCAGCTACGGTTGGGTGATTGTCGCCGTACACATACTTGCGGATAGCCATCGACTCGTGATACAATTCTTTGGCTTCTGCGTATTCTTTGATACTATACAACAATCCCGCATAGTTGTTGAGGGCGGATGCCACCTGGATGTCATTATAACCATAAATCTTGCGCTTCATGTCGATTGATTTTCTAAATAATTTCATCGCCTCGGCAATGCGTGATTGAGTAGCGAATACAACCGCTAAATTATTGTACGTTGCAGCAATATCCGGATGGTCTTGCGTTAATGTAGTGCGTTGGATTTCTAATGCTTCATTGTATATCTTCTCGGCTTCTTCATACTTTCCTTGGGATTTCAGTAGCAAGCCATAATTATTCATCGCCAATGCTACATCAGGGTGACACGCACCAAATACTTGCTTCTTCACTATCAAGCAACGCACATACATGTCCGCCGCCTGCTCATGCGCCTCCATCACATGCAATAGACTAGCGTAATTGTTCAAAATCTGGCCGACTGACGGATGCATTGCTCCCATAATTTCACTGCGTTTTTGCAGCAATCGGCGGTATATCTTCTCACTTTCACTGTATCTACCCTCTGCGTAGTACAGCATCGCTATGTTATGCTGGACATCAAGGATGTAGCTATGGTTATCTGCAATTCCAATGAAAGATTCGTTTAGGATTTCAAGGGATTTATCGTAAACAGCAAATGCTTCTCGGAATTTATTTTCTGCGCGAAGAATATCTCCAATTGAGTTTAAGCAAACGGCTATCATTGGATGAGACGAGCGGAAAAAATGACGACGCATTGCTAGTGCGGACTGGATCAATGGAAGAGCGCGATTCAGATGGCCTCGAGCCCTCATCAGTTCACCTTTACCATACAACAAGGTGGATGTCAATGGATGCTCTGTATGTTCACCGTATAAAGACTTCTGGATCATTAGTGCCTCTTCGTATATGGCCTTGCAGTCGTGTGTGCTACTCGTGCTGGAAGCAACAATAGCAAGGGACGCCTGCTTCTTACTCGCCGGGTACGCATAGCCTTGATAACCTCCTTGGTAGGGAATAATTTTTGTTGGTTTTTTCGACTTGGGTGGGAATAGGAAGCTATTCGACTTGGCTGATTCGTTCAAATGCGTCGGCGATAAATTCAATGGTTCAAGTTGCGATACTGGACCGAATCCCATGATACTTCCTACGTGCTCTTCTAATTTAGGAGCCAGAGAGCGGTTGTTAGCACCTGCTGCTACTCTTGGTTCTTCGCTTTCACTATGTGGATATATCTTGGCTACGGTGCGGAGCATATCCGCAAACTGGCAACTTACCTCAACACTATCATAATGCTCCGATCCGAGAACCCGCTTAGATGTTATGTATACATGCTCCAATATCTCGTACGCCGCGTTGTAATTACCCAAGCACTTCAAGGTTTCTGCTAGCATACTTTGTGTCTTCAATACATACAAATGCTCACTACCATACAATTCAAGCTGTCGTGAGAGGACTCGCTTGTATATATGTAATGCGCTTCGGTACTCTTCTCTTTTATCTACTTCTGCCTTCTCTGGACTGATGTCCGCTTGAGCTGCAGGTGGCACTTTCTTCTTTGAAACCGCACCTTTCGTAGTGCTGACATTGGATA